>WLWD01003080.1_pt1 | contig 40911 bp, 20 predicted proteins | sample 6712731 | NCBI WGS metagenome assembly WLWD01 (sample SAMN12718690, study PRJNA576275) | sponge metagenome | isolation source: marine sponge | host: Mycale hentscheli | place: New Zealand: South Island, Marlborough, Capsize Point | collected 2014-11-01
TTTGTCATATTTTTGTAATAAAACTAATGATTGTATTTAGTTCAGATAAATGAATAGGGCTCCTTAAAGGATCCATAATGTTATAGTATAAATTAAATTTGAATTAATAATGGGTCATATTTATAATATTTGTACTTCACTATGCAAAAAAAAAAAGACATCTGATAATCATTATATATTAAAAATTAATGTTATATTCCTGCAGTAACACCCATTATTGAAAGTAGTACAAAAAGGTCCAACAAAGAATTGACTAACAAAGAGAGCAATGGAGAAACTTCAGAAAATATAAATAGAGATTACAACAAACTTGATCATGGCAAGACCAGGCCAGCAGCCTCACTTCCACCAGCCGAGAACACTGTTATGGAAGCTAATCAAGCGTATGCAACACCTCTTTTAGATGATTACTCTACCATCAGTGATGTTCTTGCTGCTTCTTCTAAGGCTGCGGAAAATTCTGAGGCAACTGAATTGCCAGGATATGAAGAGGTGAAAAAGACACCCGTACTTACTACTAACTCGCAGGCTGCAGGAAATGCCGAGTCTGAAATGCCCGGATATGAAGAGGTGAAGAAGTCTATCAAGCCTGTTGAAAATACTGAGCAAGAAAGTGCAACAACTGAAGTCAGAGGTTTAGGCAATTCCAGTGGCAATGCAGGGAATGAAATACCCTTGTACTCTGAAGTGAATTTAGATTTAAAGAAGAGTATTGAAGCTTTGAACAATATGGAGAGAGATGAAATTGGCAACACAGGTGATGCAGATGCAGCAATGCCATTATATTCCGAGGTTAATAAGGAGTTGAAATTAAGCAGACCGGCTTTAAATGAAAGCAATGATAATGAGGGAGCAAAGAGCAAGTCCGATGACATCGATGAGCCTGTCTTACTTGAGAGTTTCATTCCTGAAATTCCTCTTTACTCCAGTGTCAATATGGAGTTTAAGAAAAGCAAAGAAGCCTTAGATATAACAAAGAGTGAAGGAAATGAAGTAATCATTGATATTATCCCATTGGACTCAGTGTTAGATGATATTGCAAAGTTGGCTGAAGAATTCCCAGTCATAGATTCGCCTCCTCCGGTACCATTCCAGCCAGATTTTGAAATGCTAACCAAAACTAACACAAAAGAAGTATGAATTTCTTAAAAGCGAGTATTTTGTAGGCACGTACACTTATTATTTTAAAACTATTTTTTTAGACAACATTCACCATTAGTACTAATATCAATATACTACTTTTACATTGTGCAATGTCAATTATAACAATCGTTATATGAATTAAAGTAAAAAAAATGTATTGACATGATGTGCCCTAAATTGAAGGTGATCAATATTTGGATAGGAATTGTAAAGTAGATGGTGACAGAAATGTTTTAGGGCCTTTGATTGCTATAAGTATACACGTGTAGGTGTGCTATACCGACACAGAAAGCTGTATGTATTATACAAAGCATGCAATGTAGCCACATAGAAAGCCATACGTATACACCCGTGTGTGTGCGTGTGTGTTATGACCACACACAGTGCCCACGGTAATAGACTATTGTTGTTGTTTGTGAGATACATTGCATTCACTAAGCCACTAAAGTAACAAGGGCTATTATTTTTTAAATGTATGATAAACATCATTACGTAAATTGTAAACAAACCACCATAGTTATTTGGAAGACAGAATACACAGAATGTGGTATATACTTCACAGCCAGCAAATCTCTTATGACAATGTTGTTTCCATGGTTACACTACTTATTTAATTATGTAGCTCAGATGTAATAGGAGCAGTTTGCCCTACTAGTACTTTAAAGTTCTGTTTTGCATATTAAATTTAATTATTTGACTAATAAAGGATCATAATAATCAACAAAATGATCGGTTTAAATCCATAGTAAGTATATAGTTTACAGTATCCAACATGAATTGCTATTGACTATTAATTAGTGTGACACTGGCAAAAAAAAAAACAGAAAAAGAAAAGGACGGAGTATTTTGTGCTCCTTATCCAAAATAAATAGTGGAATCTTAACTTGTAATTTATTGCCATTAAGCTTAAACACCTGATTTCAAAGAATGAGAGTTTCCATGATATGCTTAGGGTTGACTGTAGTATGTATAAAGAATGCACAAAGCCTTTCTCATTGCTTCAGTCTGATGAAAATTTTCATCAGACTGAAGCAATGAGAAAGGCTTTGTAAATAAGTAGTGTAACCATGGAAACAACATTATCACAAGAGATTCGCTGGCTGTGACGTATATACCACATTCTGTGTATTCCGTTGTTAGTAGAAGTCGCTACGTTCTAAATTTTTTTTTGATATTTAATTAATATAATTTGAGTGACTCAACAAAAGGAACAAAAGAAGTGATGCAAGGCAAAGGGTCATAAAAATTACAAAAATGGTAATAAAAAAAAAGTAATAATAAAATAAAATAAAAAGGATAAAAGAATGAATAATAAATTAGTTAGGCCCCGCGCAGCCGTCGAGAACTACCACTTTTTTAGGGTCCTTCAGGCTCTAAGTAGTGCCCTCGCTGCTGTCGGGTACGCTATAACGTAAGGCCTTCTGGACCCTAAAAACGGTAGTTCCCTCCGAGGTAGCACCTAAGTAATTGGCGAGCGAGCGTAGCGAGCGAGACACTTACAGGGGTAACACAATCGAAAATCGGGGATGTTTATTTATTTATTTATTGGCGAGCGAGCGTAGCGAGCGAGACACTTACAGGGGTAAAAATGAAAAAATCGGGGATGTTTGTTTGTTTATATATATGGACGTACGTATGTCATTTTGTACTTTGACCCTCCGTATTTTTGTGTTCGCTCCGCGTTCGACCCGTCCCAAACTTCATTAAACAGAATCCTCCGGCTTAGCGACCATTACCCGTATCGCCTTTGATGAATTGTTTACGGCTTTGAATTGTTTTGCGGGTCTCAACAGTATTTACTTAAAAATTCATTGTCCGCTAGACTTACCAGGAAGGTAAGTCTTGCGTAGGTATGTTCAGTTGTGTGAAAGTATGGTGCGTTACAACTACTATTAAGAATATCACAAAGAAAATTTTAAATAACGTGATTTGAATTTGTTGCTTCTTTTTCAATTCAAACTGTTGCGGGAGCGGTTACCATGACATTGAAACCCCTTTACCGCATACGTAATTTAAAAACTCGACTTTATTTTAGTAGCTTGAGTGTTAGTTGTTAAAATCAAATTGAACAATAGTGTAGTTTAAGGCTCGCTCGCCATTTGTGCTCAAGCACACCACTAGTTTATTTATTTGTATATATGTATGGACGTATGTATGTCATTTTGTACTTTGACCCTCGCGTTTTTGTGTTAGTTATGTGGTCGACCCCGTCCCAAATTGCACTAAACAGAATCCTCTGGTTTATCGGTCAGTACCCGTATCACACTAGAAATTGAATTGTTTACCGTTTTGAATTCTTTTGCGGGTGCAGTAAACTGAAACTTAAGGGACTCCATTTCTATTCGAGTAGTGGCTGTGGTAAGTCAATGCGCTCTGTGTCATTGGTTATAACGGTGCGCAACAGTATTTACTTGAAAATACATTGTCCACTAGACTACCGAAGGTAAGTTGTGTAGGTGCATGTCCAGTTGTGTCAAAGCATGTGTGTTACAACCACTACTTAGCTAAGAATATCACAAAGAAAACTTTTAAATAACGTGTATTGTTTTTTGTTGTTTTTTTTCCTTCCAAGCAGTTGCAGAGAGTTGTTACTATGGCACTGAAATCCCTTTACCTTGTATGCTAAATTAAAAAACTGGACCTTATTTTCAGTAGCTTCAGTGTTAGAAGTCAAAATCATTCATATAAAAATAGTATAGTCTTTAGGCTCGCTCGCCATTTGTGCTCAAGCACACCACTAGTAGTTAGTACCTAAGTGCTTATCGCTTAGGTACTGGTGGATTCAGTGCACTGAAGCCCAAGGGCCGTAGGCCCGAGGGCTATGTGCACTAAATTCACCAGTACCTAAGCGCGCATGTTCTAACTATTTTAGATCCCGTTTACGCATGCCCAGTTTCCACTAGCAACTTTGTTTATCAGCATTTTCGCAGAAAATGGCTAAAGACAAAAAATAGTGCACACTTACCAAGTTAGTACACCTAGTAACAATATAGCAACGTGATCTAACTATAATTTAGCTAATGATTAGCCATAAGTGCAGTGCAATATTTTAAACCTAATATTATGCGCGGGGTATATATGTGTTTTTCTTATGAAGCTACTTGACTCGGTACCCCTAAACAATGTACTCTAAAAGGTTAGCTGCGAGTTTGTGACCTGTGTCAGAGAGAACATATCTAAGGTTGACCTACCCAATAGATTGCTGGTCACAATAGGATTAAATTTTCAATTGCTGTTAAACTGAGCACGAGATCCTATCAAGGCGCCGGTGTCACAGCAGATTGGGTCCCCTCGCGTATTTGGCCCGGGCGGACCAAATCCGCTTAGCAGATTTGGTCCCACCTCCGCGGAATTGGTCCGGTTTTTCAGTCTTCCTTTACTGCTGTGTAACTGCAGTTTGAAGTGAAGGCGAAGTTACTCTAGAATGACTGATGCTAGTCTAAGCCAATATTAAGCGAATTTGGATTTTAAAATGTTCAAGAATCAATCAAAAAGCAGCATTAAGCTTAACAAGATTGAGACTTCATGTCACAGCTTTGGCAATCTCTTCCTGGTAGTTGTTGCAATCTAATCAGTACTACTCTTTAAATAATCATGTCACATAATAGTTATAGCCTGTTACAACTATCTGTAAATAGAAGGAGCTAAATCACTTACTAGGTTCAAAATTTGAGAACATAAGAAAGAAAGGTCAGTGTGTAAATAGCAAATTTGATGCTGTAAGGAACAGCAATAAACAATTCAGCAAACAAATTCTTACGTCTTCAATATAGTCTCATATCTTTTCTTCTCCAATGTTTTTTCATATTGTCATAATGCTTCTATTGTCTCTTACAATTAATCACGAAGGCCTTTATAGTGGCAACATCAAGAAGAAAAAGTTCAAGTGTTTTTTTTTTAACTTTAATTCTGATTGTATTGTCACATAAATGATGCTTCCAAATAAACTTAGAGAGCATTATTCTGTGTCGTACAATCATCTCACATCATACAGCTATGGCCTTAAGATTTTTAAGTGCTGTTTCTGTATAAGTAAGTATTCAAAGAAACCCATGATAAAATCAACAGGAACAGCAAGAATGGTGATCAGGACTGGCAAGACAGGAGGAACCTTGAAGAATCCATTCAAAGAACGCAAGAGATCTCTACAAGCATTTGATTGATTTTACACTTCTACTGTAATGTAGAGCACTCCATCGGAACTACTCACAACATCAATTGGGATAAAGCTAAAGTTACTTGGAATGAACAAGATCTACACAGAAGATCTTTTCAAAGTCGTGGTACATTGGGGAATTTAGGAAACCATTATGAGAGCTTAGAACATATTTGCATGTTGCCATCATAGCCTGGGGTCCTTTTCTGTTTTGTTTGTATCTGAAAATGGTCACTGAATGATGACTATAGTATGTCTAGACATTAATCACACAGGACCAATGAAAAGAAGACTGCTTATAAATTGTGAGATATATCTTCGGTATCATATGAATGAACAGTACATTACTATGGTCTCATAAAATAATTTCTTATGGCTATAGTTTTGATGTAGCTCTGTTAACTTATACAGTAAATTGCTATAGATATTCTGATGCTTCCAAATTTCCTGTTCCTTGGTGAAATCAACTACACTATATTACATTTCAAGTGTACTGCACTTTTGCCCATTTAATTGAGTCTATAGTAATGTTGCACTGTTCATTTGTACGAAACTGAAAGTGTGTCTCATAATTATGTCATGATTATTGTACCAATTTACTTTTAATTTCTCACATGTTTTTTTTTTCATTCATATTACTTAGCTATATTATTTTTATACTGCTATCATAAGCTTTAATAGTTTAATTGTAAATTATTGCAGAAATTATTATGTTCTGAAAAAGGCACTAGCTATAACAATAAAAGTATAAATAGATGTTTCGGTCAATCCAGTAACCTTTATCGGTATGATATAGATGACTACAAAACTGGAATGCACGAATCTAGTAACAGTTGCTATTAGTTGGGTCAAAACTATTAATTCCGTGACCACTCTCTGGCTAACTTGTTTTGACTATTGGTGTATCTTCTATGAACCTTTTATAACAAATTTAGCTCCCAGGTCCCTCACAAAAGTCCCGGCAATTTTTTTTACATGGCAATATTCAAAATTGCTGCCAATGTCAGTTTTAAAAGTTAACATTTGATCTATATTTCCTAGAATCTTGAATTAAGATACTTTTTCAAGCAAGTCAACCATGAAGATTACAATTTTGGCTTCACTATTGTGTTAAGTAAAACTATAGTGTAATTTTAGGCAGAAGTTCAATGCACAGACATACTTGTATACCAACTGGTAAAGTGTACCCAATGGCAAAACCATTTCACACTTCATGCAGCTGCCATCATGCCATGTGGCTATCATATGTTGAGCCTTCATCAGGTAGGTAGAGACAGTGTAGTATAGATATTAAGGGACTGCTGACATTTATTGTGTGTTCTTACACAGATGGTCATTAATTCTTAGTAATACAAGAGCTTACCTGGAAAAAATGGAAACAAGAGAGGGAGATTCTACTTGTATTCTGTGTGGTAATGGCAATGTAAGCAATGAAGCAACTCACTCTATTTCTACAATTGAGAGGTGGGACAATATAAAGAGGAAGTCTCAATTATGGATTGGTTTGGACAAGTTTGGCAGTATCCATTCCAATGTTGATTGGGAGCATGGTCCTGCCGGACACTGGGCTCATGAGTCATGTAGAATGACTCTATGCAATGCAACCAAACTGGAGCAAGCTAAGAAGAGACAGAGAAAACGAGAACTTGAACGATCTCATGAAAAGGCTTCCTCTGTTTCTGGATGTTCTTCTCAAGCAGTAGCTCCAGCTGCCAAGAGGCTTCGATCAAGTCTAGGGCCAATACATGATAAAGGAAAATGTGTGTGGTGCTGTAAGCCCGAGTCACCAAAACATCCAGAAACAAAGCTCTACCTGATATCTTATGATCACACATGGGCAACTTTCAAGCTCCACACAGTGACCCTTCAAGATCAGGCAATGCGTGACAGAATTAACTGTCTTATTGAATCTGCAGCTGATGATCCATATGCCCTTGAGATCAGGTATCACCATAAATGTTGGTTGAAGTATGTGCGTAGATACCAGAAAATGAGTGAAGATGACAAACTTCCACAAATGCACAATGTCACTCTCCGTGAGGCTCGTACAATGTTCTTGGATCACGTAAGAAGTGTAATCTTTGAAGAACATGAGTTGAGGTCGTTGCAGAGCCTCCTTCGAGACTATTGCTCAATAGTTTCTCGGTATGGCTTTCCAACTTCTGGGATAAAGTCTTCTTATGTCAAAGATATTCTAACCAGGGAGTTTCAAGACAAGATTGGTTTTCACCCCCGTTCTCAACGGAATCAGAGCGAACTGGTGTATGATTGTACAGGTGGTGGTTCGTATGTTGAAGCAGCACTCCTTTCCATTGGTGTCAGTAGTGAGCAGTTGGTGTGTAATGTAGCTAGGCGGCTAAGAGACGACATAAACTCTGTCAAGCATGTACCATGGCCACCAAGAGTTGAGGAACTAGAACAAGAGGAAGAACTTTCACCTCTCATGTTGCAGCTTCTATCTGCCTTACTTGGTAAAAAGGGGATAGATCTCTCTCCTACCACACTCTCTCTCACCTCACTCATTACTCAATATGTGTCAAAACGACCCACGACTACTGCCATCAATGCCACAGTTACCCTTCATGGGATCACTCGCAGCAAGGAGCTTGTTGATTCTTTCTACAAGCTGGGCATGGGAATCAGCTATTCAAATGTGCTTCTGCTGCATGATGTGTGGGCTATGCATGATCTCAAGCAATGTTCTATTTGTCCTGATGAGATAGCAGAGAAAGTACCCAGCATTAGTATCATTGACAATGATGATTTTCGCAATGATACTTTGACAGGAGGGGGTACTGCACACCGCACTAACTGGATGTTTCTTCAGCGCATAGAGCATCAAAGCATTGAAGTTCGGGCAAACCGTGATATTCTTCCACACAAGGAAGATCCCAAGACTTTGTCACAAGTGCTGATTCAGAAGGCATCTGATATGCAGGTTGTTACACCATACAAGACCATCAAACGTGGTGAACCTCCCATCCGCCCTGAGCCCATAACAACTATATCAACTACGGCGCCTCAGCGCAAGCGGAGCATCATTCATGCCTTGGCCCGTGTAGACTCAAATGGTGATCGCAATGATGCAACTGAGCAGACTATCCCTTCTTATGGTGGATTTCATGCTAGTTTAAATGGAAAGCAAGGTAAGAGCAAAGCATACTTTCATATGTCATACAACCAACCACCAAATAAGTCGGTTGTTAATGCCATCATGGAAAAGTTATCTACTATCATAATGACTAAGAACATGCCCTTTGCCTTCCTGGTTGGAGATCTTCCTGTGTATACCCTCATAACCTTGTTGAAAGCTGAGAACCCTGAAAAGTTTCATGATATTGTCCCCTTTCTTGGTCCCTTTCATACCCAGTGTGCCATGATGAGTGCTATTTATAAACGCTACAAAGGGAGTGAGTTAGAAGAGTTGCTCGTGGCAGGAGGAGTTGTAGCTGAGGGTTCAGTTGAACATGCTCTAAAAGGAAAGCACTACAAGAGGGGTTGCGTTGCTTAAAGCTCATGTACGAGGCTCTCATGACTCAGCTGGTGAAGGTACAACTGGTGCCCAATGTGGCTGGTGAGACTAAGAAGAATGTTGAGATTCTAAGGGATACAAACCTGACCCGAGAAAGCAGAGCTGCTGCTCATAAGGCACTGGAGGATGATAGTTACCTTGCACACCTTGTTGATGACTTGCTTACACATGTAGAGGGCAGTGACATGGCAGATTACTGGAAGGACTTCTTATCCATGACAGATGTACTTATGCAGAATGTACATGCAGTTCATATCTGCCATTGGGATGAATATGTCAGCTCCCTCCGTGCAATGCTGCCATGGATGGTAGCATATGACAACAACTGGTATGGGAGATGGCTCCCTGACTTCTGGGCAATGCTTACTTCTCTTACGGCTGAGCAGATCGTGTTCCTTCGTGCTGACTTTGCTCAGTCGATCACTGGTAACCCATATTCTAACATGCCGTGGGACATGTGGATTGAATGCACCATGAACAAGGGTAGCAAAATGAAGTCTGGTTGGCTATCAATCCTCAAGAATGAGAAGCAACTACTAGTTCACTCAAGTAATGTGAACAATATTGCTCAGATTCGGGCTACCCACAATGCCCTAGCAAATCGGAAAGTGTACACAAGAAAGCACACAGAATGTAGCCCGAAAAGAATGAGAGAAGATGAGCAATGTGTGCAAGATCTAATTACCTGTATGGGTGAGTTTGACTCTTACCCGTTTGACTCAGCCTCACCCACTCTCCGTACCCTACAATCAGCCATGCCTGCTTCTGGTGAGCTCATTACAGACTTTAACTCAGCCCACATTGCTGGGGAAGAGAAGGTGACCAATTTCTTGAAAGACAGAGTTTTCAGTAAGAACACCTCTATCCATGCACGTGTCCCCCTGAGCAAACGCTTAACGTTTGCTAAAGAACACCGTGCAGACTCTGTCAAGGAGGATCACAAAGCCAGAGCTGCTGAGATGGAACAAAGTGCTCTCAAGGCAGTTATCAGTTTGGTTGAGGAGAGTCAACTTGTTGACCTCCCAGAGTTGCTACAACACCGTGTCATGGAAGAATGCGTGTCGCTGTTCAACTCTAGTGGTACATTCAGGAAAGTGCAGAAGAGCAAGCTTTTACAGAAGCTCTCTCTCCAACCAGTGACTTTGCAAGAGTCTTATATTGCTCTCATAGACATGGGCATGATTTGGAGAATGGCTACTCCATCAGCAGACGATCGGCAGAAGCAAGATGGCACTGCATACAAGTGGTCAGATTATGCTTGCAAAGTGTCGTCCATCATGCTTGCTCGCCATGAGAGTGCCCAGTCCATCATTTGTGTTAATGATCCGTATGATGCAACACACTCAACCAAGGATGATGAACGAGACTTACGGATACAAGGGAACAAACACGTTCCCAACATTTATATAAAGCTGGATGACCAATTTCCCTCAGCCAGAGAGTTTAAGACATTCTTATGCAGCACCAGCAACAAGACCCGGTTACAAAAGCTACTTTGCAGTCATCTGACTGAGCTTGCTCAAAGGTCGAACACAGAGATTGTCTACTCCGTTGGTTCCAAATGCATGAACTTATCAACACAGCAACCAATGGAGGAGAATTATTGCTTCAACCAGTCTGAAGCGGACACCATCTTCTTTTCCATGTATTTAGTTTTACGTAATTCAGGATACAACGGCCCAGTTGTCATTGATGTAGCTGATACAGATGCCTATGTTTCAGCTGCAGTTATTGCAAGACAGTTGCCTGGAATGCTTTGCATCAAGAGAAAACAGGAGACAATCTTATGCCGTGGCTTGGTAACTGAAGAAATGGCAAACTGCATTGTGCAGCTACACTGTTTTACTGGTTGTGATGCCAACTCAGGGTTCTATGGCATGGGCAAGCCTTCAGTGTATCATAAAGTGGCGCAAAGTACTTTAGCACAACATCAGCTTGCTAAGTGTGGGGAGAGAGTGGATCTTGAGGAAGAAGTGTTGGAGGAGCTTTTTAAATTCACACGGCAAGTGATCTATGGAGACATGAAGAGTGGCACTATGGCTGAATCACGTGCTGCAAAATGGAAGGCGATGAAAAAAACAACATTTCTTCGACTCCCACCAGATGCAGATAGTCTTTACCAACACTGCCTTCGTGCTAACTATTTGTCATACCTAGCACGACATCCCACATTGAGGACTAATCCTTCACCAATTGGACATGGCTGGGAGCTGATTGATGGTCGTTGTCGTCCTGTCCGTCACACACGTCCAGCTCTCCCAATACATCTACCTGCATCGATGCCATCTGGAGAGAGTGATGAGATGGAGTCTGATGATGAGGAAGAAAGTGATAGCCATGCTTTGGGGAAGATGACTGAATGCTCATCAGAATCTGATTCTGATTATAGTGAAGCTGAATGCTTTGATATGGATTGACATTGTTACACATTATAGGTATATGTTTTTCTGATATTTTGGCCCAAAATTTCACTTTAGCACAATATTGATACCAGAATTGTATTTCTCATGGTTGATTTGCATGAAAAAGTGTCTTCACTCAGGATTCTAGGTGATATAGGTCAAAAGTTAACTCCTTAATTTGACGTTGGCAGCCATCTTGAACATTGTGGTTATAAACAAAATTGCCGGGACTTCTGTGAGGGACCTGGGAGCTAAATTTGTTATAAAAGGTTCATAGAAGATACACCAATAGTCAAAACAAGTTAGCCAGAGAGTGGTCACGGAATTAATAATTTTGACCCAACTATATGGGAGATAGTTACTATGTCCTACAGTAGCCAAGCTGTCATAGGATGTGTTTAGTGTCCCTAGGTTTTTGTTCATACAGCTTTTTGGGACCTTTATATGCCATGACTCAAAAAAACATCTTGGATACCAACTCATGTGCTGATCAACGACTCTCACTCCATTCTGATCAATGTCATGATTGAATTACATAACATGGTCTTCCACAGCTGATGTATCATCACTTAGTGCTAGGGTTCTCCTGTGCTCCGTCGCCTATCAGCCTGATTGTCTAATGATATTGTCTATTTAATACTTCACTAGTCCAAATTTTTTATTTTACTTACCCATAGTTACATTCTTGAGGTCACTCATTCATTTTTACATTGTATTGTAATAGTTCACTGATGATGACCACAACTAGCTAGTGGTCCAAACGTCTGTAAATAAAAAATTTGGAATAGTGAAGTATTACCTAGTCACATAGGTTTATTTGGATTGATCTGATTGTCCAATTTGGTTACAAGAACCACAAGGCACCTGGTAACTACTCCAGATCTTTCAGTTGGTGGAACATAGTTTTTTTACGTGAACCAACATATTTCTCAGTGTTGAGTGTGGTTTAAAACAGGTCCGCATTTCCAAAGGGGCTAGAATCCTTTTGATACACTCTGAGAAATGCCTCACACAATGAAGAATCACTGTAGCTTTTGGTGTACGATGGACCTGACTGGATGGTGAGGTGTTGGGAATCTGACTGTGTTGGTATGACAAGTAGCCAGTGTTGTATTTATTAGGTGCATTGGGCAGTCATTGGCTTGCAAGGCAGACTTCACATGATCATCTATTGGTCTTTTTCGGCAGACAAATTATAGATCTAGTTTGTCCTAGAGAAAAGAGTCTTTGCTACTGACAACTTGTGGACCAACAGATGGTGTGAATTGAAAGCCAAGTACCATACTTGTCGGACTTTGTCTTGTGTATTAAGCACGTTTATTTATATTTCACACTCCAGCGTTCCAGTTTTGTAACCTGAAACCATAGTGCAAGCAAAGAAATGACCAGAAAGAATCAGATTTGATTGCTCCGAGATTAGTTGATTCATGCCATGTAATTTCTAGCATAAGATTCAATACTTTTCTTCAAAGCAGTTATAACACAATATCTGCTAGCGGAATGGTTTGTAACTCATTCTTACTTTAAAATATGCTAATTGGCAACTCAATTTGCTTCTTGCTACATTGCTTCTTTTATCAGTAAAAACAAGACAATCATGTTTGATAAAGTAAGAAATCACCATAAATTATTATGATTTATAAGTTTCAAAGGTCAAGTTACTGGTAGCCTCAAATCTGATATTACATGCTCCATAATTTGAAGTTATGTACTTGTAGCTCATATCCAACTATCATATTACACATATCTGCTATACTATAAATGAAGGAATGACAAAGATCAAATTCAAAGTATTTTTATATTTTTGATAGCAAACATCAGAGGGTTAAGCTTACACGTTCCAAAGCACACTCACATTGAGGATGAAGATGTGTGCAGGTAGGGAGGATGAGATTATAGATGCTGCAAAGGATACTACGCTTTGCTTGGAAGAAAGTAGTGGCAAATTTCAATAAAAGCATAACCATGCCTACTATTACCAATAAAAATGATTTGAATATTGAAAGAATTTATCCTGATGATAACTTTTGAAAGTTAATATTGTTCAAGCTAAAACTCTTTTTGATCAAGCAATTCTGCCAAAATTGATGGGAAAATTTTATTCTCGCACTTTGGACAATTATACTGCAGGAGATGCTTTCACAATAAGATGAGTTTTGTGAGTATTTTGACATTACTCAAACTTAATCTAGCAAACTTATATCATCATGTTGTCATTATTGTAAGCTTTAATTAAATATTTTTTCTTGAGGTTGCCAATGACCATATTTTGTACATGAATACAAACATTTGCAATACTCCTAGTTTGTTTCCCCAGGTGCCTTTGGTAGCACCCTCACCACACTCAGGATACCACAGCCCTGGTAGAGCCTAAGTATAGTAGTGTCCCTGGTGGAAGTGCCTAACTATTTTTTTTATGACCATTTACAGGAAAATCTAGCACAAGGCGGCCCCCATCAACATTTTTGTTAAACAAATGAAATAAAAAAATACTATGGCACACATTTTAAAGTTTAGGAATTAGTTGTTATTTCTACTGACATGGTAAAAACTGCCTTAGTTTCAGGTTGTAAAATACAGCCAGCTGCAACTGGCTGAGCTAGCTCAGCTATGTGGTCAGTGATCAACCACAGTTGTACTTGCATTATGTGTAGCTGATTAAGTAATTCATATGAACAATTTTTTGTAGCACTTTTTCATATTATTGCCTTGCAAAAGGTTAGTGTTATGCCTAGAGAGTACTTGAATAATAATAATCATACCACATAAAGTGCCCATTCAAAAATGTATGGCTAAAATCGCCGTTTGATTGAAATAGCTCGAGGAGTGTGAAATAGCACTGTTGGAGTTGAAACAGTACACTTATCAAAGTGAAATAATAATATGGGTAAGTGCACAAGTGTGGTAACTTATCTTTACTTTACTTTCTATATTGTGGAAAGAATCAGAATTGATACCAATGAAAAAAAAATAGTGGATTGAATGATTATTTATATATTTAGGACAAGTCAACAGGATTCCAGCAAATACACTCACTTTAAGCTTTTGTATAAGCAGGAAGCCAGATTGCCAGTAGACATCACACTTCCAATGGAATCTGAAAAAGCTGATGAAGTTTCTGTGTGAGTTAAAATTAAAATGTTTAATGTTAATAATCCATGAGCTAAGTGATTGCCAGACTATAATGTTTCCATCTATTTGGAGGTTATAAGCGGAGAGGGGGAGGAGGAAGAAGAGCAAATTGAGATTTAAATAAATTGAGGGAGTAAAATGCTGTTCAGTGATCAGTAATGAGCATAAATACAATAAAATGAATGAATGCATGCATTGAATGAATGAATGAATGATTGAGTGAATGAATAAGCGAGTGAACGAACAAATGAATGAACGAACGAATGAACAAACAAACAAATGAATGAACAAAAAACGAACAAACAAACAAACAAAATACATACTAATGATAATAATAATAATAATAATAATAATAATAATAATAATAATAATGACAGCAACAAAAATAATAATAATAATTATATTAATAACAATAATAATAACAACAACAACAATAATAATAATAGTAATAATAATAACAATGATAACAATAATCATCACATAATGGGCATATTGAGCTCTCTATGTTTTGTCATTTTAGCTTTAGCTATTCCCAATGTATATCATTTCCTTTCATGGGATATTTTTATCAACACTCAAGCACGCTGCTTTGAGCCCTATTTTCCTAAAGATAGTCACATATATCTTAACTGCAAAGTAATCTGCCTTGAGGGAAGACATTTATTAGGAAACCAATAGGTTGTTAACGTTTTAAAACTTTAATAACACTGCCATTACAGTACCTGCTTCTGATTTTGTAAATTTTTACAACTCATGTCCAGTTTAGAGTTTTTAAAATTCCATAAACATTGAGTACAATTAATTTCAGTGTGAGGAGGATTAGCAAAACAATTTTCCAGGAGATGACGCAAATATCTCCTAAGGTATTAAAAAAACGCTGGTGTATATAGCTGATTGGCTTTAAATGTACAATGGTGGATTAATGGCATGTGCACTTCAGAATTCTATCAGCAAATGACCTTGATGAACACATGGAATCAATGCTTCAATGGGCCGATGAAATCAATACTAAAGCCAAGGAGAATATAAAGAAGGCTCAAGCAAAACAAAAGAAAAGGTATGATGCTAAGCATAAGAAGCTAAACTTTAATGTTGGAGATAAGGTATGGCGCTACAACAGCCGCAAGCAGACAAGACAAGGAGAAAAGTTGGAGTTTAATTGGGATGGTCCATATGAAATTGCTGAACAAACAACCAGAGGGACATACAAATTAACAAGCAACTCTGGGAAAATTCTCAAGCAGGGAATTCGCAGTATAAATTTGAAAATTTGCAAGAACACTGATATGGTTAGTTAATTGTTAGTATGTAAATAATGTAAAAAAACTTCATGCTACTTAACACATATCGAGTCAATTAAGTATCAGTGTTTATTCCTTTCATTCTAGTTTTAATGCGCATAAGGCAAGTACACTTTTACCTGTCCTGTTATCAATATCTGAAATATCCTTCCTCATTTCCTTATTCAACATTTATAAGCTTTCCTTCCATGTTTGTATTAAATATTTATGAAAGGAATTTGAGGAATTTGTGTCAACATCAGAAAAATCTGAAAAGGAAGTCATTACTCATAGCAAGGTAAATTATATAAGATTTTATTAGCTGGACTGATGAGTATTGATTTAAAATTATTAATAAAACATTACAACATTTAACTCTAAATGTGTACCATGCACTGACTCATACATAATTATATGAAAATTAATGTCTTTTAGTATCATTATAAACAATTTAAGCCCAAGTGACTCTGGTTTAGTGTATTGCCAAGGTACTTACATAACACGAGCGCAGGAAATGATCACGCGTTTGTTAACTATACAGCAGTAAATGTGCTTGACTTTGTTCCCTTCGCATGCGTAATACCCAACAGTGATAGAAGACAGCGGAAGAAGACATAATGACAATCGAAGAAATGGGTACCATTACAGAAGACAATGTATGTGTAGATTTACAGTATACATAAATACACAAATTTCTCACTTATTTGAATAATTTTGGTGTGCCAGTACTATAAATGAGATCAGTTGCAGTGATTATTGTTAATAAATTGGAGTAATACATATAATAACTAACATTTACTCATATCAAAGTAACCAATTAGAAAGTTAATATTCTCATTTATTAATTCTATAAAAAAAATTTCATTTTACATGTGCTTTATGCATGATTAGGTTGAAATGGGCAAAGTTAAATTTCGATTGATGAATATTAAAACAATTTTTTATTACAACAACTGTGAATATTAGTGCTTGTCTGCTTTAAATACCAGTTCAAATTACTAATCTCTAATTAATAATACATTATCAATGCTTGTAGCAAATCACATGGCAGGAATTAACCGAAAATGTGATGTCCATTGATGCAAGCTCAGAAAACACTACAAATGAAAAGGTAATCAGATTGTAATGTACCAATTATTATGCATAACTCCTATGGTGTTGCAGCACTTTAAATGTGCTAAACCCTTTGGTCTTATTGTCTAGCTATTTTTTTGACGCTAAGAATCAAATAAATTTTCAAATATTATTTAGGCTATCCATGTGATAATGCAGCCTGAAGCTCAGCCTCCAGCTGGTCAGCAGTGTATGTGCCAAACTCGCTGTGCCACAAAGAAATGTTCATGCTAACGGCAGGGTAACGTATGTGGACCACAATGTCATTTTGGTCGAGCATGCATTAATACAGGATCTCAAAAGCTAGTTGCAATGCAGTCTACTGCAGTGATTGAGGTAGCCGAAACGAATGCAGAAGAAATGGGTACCATTACAGAAGACAATGTATGTGTAGATTTACAGCATGCATAAGTACATGAAGCTCTCATTTATTTGAATACCTTTGGGGTGCCAGTACTATTAAAAAGATCAACTGCAGTGATAAATCGGAATAATACATATAATAATTAACATTTATTCCTATCAAAGTAACCAATTAGAAAGTTAATTTTCTCATTTCTTAATTCTATTATTTTTTTTATTCAACATGTGGTTTATGCATGATTAGGTTGAAATGGGCAAAGTTAAATTTCTAATGATGAATATTATAACAATTTTTTTTATTATAGCAGCTGTATGCCTATGTGAATTTATTGCTTATTTGTTTTAAATATCAGTTCAAATTACTAATCTCTAATTAAAGTATATAATGTGGCAGGAATTAACTAAAAATGTGATGTCTATTGATGCAAGCTCAGAAAACACTACATATGAAAAGGTAATTCTGGTTGAAATTATTATGCATAATAGTATACCACGTAAACTGCCCATTAAAAATATAATGGGTAAAATCACCGTCTACTTGAAATAGCCCAGGGAAAGTGAAACAGCAGTACAGTTGAGTTGAAATAGTACACTTATCAAAGTGAAATAGTATGGGTAAGTGCACACGCGTGGGGCGATTAGCCTTAGTAATGCCATAGTTTTTGCTAAAAAGTTTGTTTAAAGTAAACGATGGTTTTAGGTAAGGATAGAGGTATACTATTAGCGAGTGATAGCACGGCTAACCATGGTATTAGCGAGTGATAGCACGGCTAACCATGGTATTAGCGAGTGATAGCACGGCTAACTATGGTATTAGGGATCACTCGTAAAGCAATAAAAGCTCTCATAAAGCAACAAATAGCAATCAGCTTTGCTTCAATTGCGTTTTACTTGTGCTATTTATCCTGAATACCATGGTTACTCGTGCTATTACTCATACTAATTGAAATGGTGTTGCAGCACTTTAAATGTGCTAGACCCTTTGGTCTCATTGTCTACCTATTTTTTTTTATGATTCAAATAAATTTTCAAATATTATTTAAGCTATCCATGTGATAATGCAGCCTGAAGCTCAGCCTCCAGCTGGTCAGCAGTGTATGTGCCAAACTGTGCCACAAAGAAATGTTCATGCAAACGGCAGGGTAACATTATTTGGACCACAATGTCATCCTGGTCGAGCATGCATTAATACAGGATCTCAAAAGCTAGCTGCAATGCAGTCTACTGCAGTGATTGAGGTAGCTGAAACGAATGCAGTACAGGAGAAAAAATATGGACTGTTGTTGGCCAAATCTCACTCTCAATTACTGATAAGGATATCCTAAACAGCAACATGTGGTTAAATGACCGTCACATATATGCAGCACAGACCATTTTGAGAAATACCTATGGTATAGCTGGACTGGAAAGCCCTACATTGCAATACACAAGGACATTTACTGTTCATCACTTGAACCCCTTTGTGCAAATATTAAACCACAGCGGCAACCATTGGATGACAGTATCTACAGTAGGATGTCAACCTGCCACTGTCAAAATATATGACAGCATGCATTTACTACTGAGTGAAGATCTAGAAGAAATAATCGCAGACTTACTGTACACAAATAGCAAAGACATCAAAGTAAATTATATGAATGTTCAAATTCAGAAGGGAGGTTCTGACTGTGGTCCCTTAGCGATCGCTTTTGCAGCTGCCATTTGTAATGGACAAAAACCTGAACTCATAACTTTTAACCAAGAAATGTTAAGATCAGAATTATTGAAAGTATTTGAGAGCAAAACTCTCACATTTCCAAGCAAAAGTGAGCAAAGAAAGGCAACTTTTGACACTCAAAGGATATCAATTTATTGTAGCTGTCGACAGCCTGAAAAAGGTCGTGGTATGGTATGCTGTGATGAATGTGGAGAGTGGTACCACAGGGAATGTAGCAGAATGTGGAGAGTGGTACCACAGGGAATGTAGCAGAATGTGGAGAGTGGTACCACAGGGAATGTAGCAGAATGTGGAGAGTGGTACCACAGGGAATGTAGCAGAATGTGGAGAGTGGTACCTCAGGGAATGTAGCAGAATGTGGAGAGTGGTACCACAGGGAATGTAGCAGAATGTGGAGAGTGGTACCTCAGGGAATGTAGCAGAATGTGGAGAGTGGTACCACAGGGAATGTAGCAGAATGTGGAGAGTGGTACCACAGGGAATGTAGCAGAATGTGGAGAGTGGTACCACAGGGAATGTAGCAGAATAAGTAATACAGATTGGAATAGCAAGAAGAAACCCTGGGTGTGCCCAAAATGCAAGAACTGAATGATTTACTACAGATCACTTTTACAATTTAAAATTGCACTTTGGTATCATTATACTTAATAATTTATTATATTTAATGAAATGGGTTCACCAAACACAATATTACTAATTAATTTCTGGTTAGCTGCCTGGTCACAGTTACTAAGAAGAAAGTACCGTACATCTAATGTATCTTATACTTAACACCTTAACCTTGTCACCACTGCCAGTAATTGGTCAAGTGGTTTTCCAAGATAGGGGGAGGGGTGAGCAAGAATGACATACCCTAAGCATTACTGGCACCAGCATCTCATAATCAGGATGTACTTGAGATTACATGGAGTTCTTGTTAAGTGGCACCATCAGGCAATGCCCTGGATCTATTTACTTTAGTCTACTTGGACCATGCTTAGTCAGCAACTACCGCCAAAACTTAACAATTGTGGGTTCATTGATGCGCTCCATTGCAACAAGGTCATGGTCCAAAGAGGAAACATATCACCTCACACACACATGCACACACACACACATACTCACACACATACACACACACATACACACACACACACACTTTTTTGTTAACTCTTCATTATTAACCTATGAGGGACAGTGGCGTAGCTGAGGGGGGCCTAGAACCCCGGAGGTATATGGAGACAGAATCATCATCTCTGAAATTAATGGTAAGCCAAATGTTGTGACCTTCCGTAGCACAGCTAAGGCTGTCCTTCAGGATTTCTATCAGCAAGAGAAAAAGAAGGCTGATCCTGATGTAGAAAAAATTAGGGTAGTTGAAACAGCAGCAAAGCTTATCAGAAATGATATCAAGATGATCGAAGTCTCCAATACAGCCTATCCTACTTCTGAAGAGATAGCGTCTGAAGACTCCTGTATCAACTTTCTTCCTGACACATTGAGAGTATTGCTGGAAAAGTTGATTGTTGGTAAGCAAATTGTTGCCATATAACTTCATTGCTCCCTCTCTCATTACTTATATTTTCACTTTTTAGGGTCAGCAGCCAGGAAAAAAATTGCATCAATTGGACAGGCTATTATACAGGCAGTGCGTCCACGTGTGTTATTAGCACCATTGCAAATTGGATTGGCTGTTCAATTGCACCATCACTATGCATCGCGCTTTCTCGTTGATTCTCTTCATAGCCATGGGTTTTGTTGCTCTTACCAGCAAGTGCAAGAATTTGAAAAAAGTGCTGCCTTTTCCCATGGCACTGACATTCCCAACTTCAGCAACCAGTTCATTCAATACGTTGCGGACAATGTGGACCACAACACTCGAACTTTGGATGGAAATAACACTTTTCATGGAATGGGAATGATTGCTACAGTAACTCCTGGCATAAGGAGCAACAATCGTATTCCCAGGATAAAAGTTTTATTCAGAGATTTGGCAGCAGTTGGACAAGTTCCAATTCGGTTTCAGAAGGAAAGGAGTATTGGAAGGACAGCCATCACGTACGAAAAGCTGCACTTACTGACAGCTCAAGATCCAACAGCTAATCTTGATTTATTATGGAAGACTTCAATTCTTTTCAAGTCTTCAAGGCCATCATGGTCTGGGATGATGCAATTTGTTCAAAAAGGTGATCATCCAGGAATGTCATCTATCATGTTTCTTCCTATGATTGATATGAGCCCAAGTGATGCCACATGTATCTACTCTTGTCTTAAATTCTTAGGTGAACATGCCAGGCGGCATAATGCCAAGCCTATTGTTACCTTTGATCAGCCACTTTGGTGGAAAGCAGTTGATATTGTGGATAGTGAGCCTGCCGATAGTGCATTGAAGAATATTGTGCTCCGCCTTGGTGGTTTCCACTTGGAAATGAGCTTTCTTGGGTCTATTGGCCATCTCATGTCTGCTTCTGGACTCCAACAAATCTTAGAATTAGTGTATGCTCCTAATGCAGTTATTCACATTCTTACTGGGAAAGCAATTGCCCGAGCAGTGAGAGGACACCTTCTTGTTGATGCAGCACTCAATGGCTTATTACTAGCTAATGCTTTGGGAGTGCCTTTGCCCTCACAGTCAAACAGTGAAGAAGGAGAGGCAGGTGAATGTATCTCTGATGAAACAGCAGCTATCGCAAAGAGAAGCAAGGACCTGGATGAAGCTTGTGTTCTCTATGAAAATTTGATGGAGGAAACGATATCTGTGGATGAGGTTTGCAGCACAGATGTTTTCCAAAGGATTGCAACTATTTTACAAGAAAAAAAAGCTGTTTTGAAGTCATCTAGGACTGCTGTGCTCTGGCTTGAGTATATGAATATGATCGATATACTTCGCCAGTATATACGGGCTGAACGTACAGGAAATTGGGCACTTCACCTTGAAGTAATTTCCAAAATGCTTCCCTTTCTGGCTGCTTCTGGACACAACTATTACACAAAATCTGCAAGGGTATATCTTCAACGGATGTCTCAGCTGGAGAAACAGCATCCAGATATCTATCAGAAATTTCAAGAAGGCCTTCATGTAGTGAGGAGAAATGATCGTTCATGGGCTGGTATCTCTACTGATCTTGTAATTGAACAAGTACTCATGAGGAGCATGAAAACTAGCGGAGGTTTAACCAGAGGGCGAGGCATGACTGAGCAGCAACGTCTGATATGGGTGCTGTCCATGCCAGTGTGTGCTGAAGTCAACAAAGCTATGCTGGAGCTATCGGGAGTCAACTATGTCACAAGTGAGCAGAACAAAGACATGACAAAGGCAAGGCAGGCACGAGATTGGAAGGATACAGCCACAATTCTCAGTTACCTTGAAGAGAATACTCCCTTCGCTTTGGATAAGAGCTTGAGAAATATCTCTACAGGTGTACATGCACATTCTACAGTCAATGTAGACAAGGCTGAAGTAGTAGGAAGAGCTATATTGGATGACATGGAGGGGGGAAATGTGGATGAGTACGTGTTCAAGAGAGCCAATCAAGCTGTTACAATGAACTGTAAATGTTCAGTTAAAGTTGATGGTGATATCATTCAGATTGACCCACAACTACTCTTTCAGCGACTCATTCTGGTTGCAAAATCCAGAGATGATCTTGAAGATATTTTCAAGTTCGAATTGTGTAGCTACCCGCCAGCTCTCTTCAGTGGTCTTCAGTTTCTTCGTGAGGCTAACAAGCCTATTTTAGCTAATGCCATTTGGTCTCTTCTACCTGATCAAGAAATTTCTGGACTGGCTGGCCATGAGGCAGTTCAGTATGTGTTAGACGGTGGGGCTTTGCTTCAGCGCATTCCGTGGGCAAAAGGTGCTACGTTCAATGAGATTTGCTCTGTATACACTGAATATGTGACAAGGAAGTATGGAAATGCAATAGTTGTATTTGATGGCTACCAAAGCAAGTCTACAAAGGACATGACCCACCAGAGGCGAACCAAGGGGCAAGCAGGAGCAACTGTAACATTTACAGAAAGCATGCACCTTACTATGAAAAAGGCTCAATTTCTTATGAACAAAGAAAACAAGCAAAGATTCATCAATATGCTTTCTACAAAGCTGGTGGAGAAAAATTGCAAGACCTATCATTCTTCCGGAGATGCCGATCTTTTAATAGTGCAGAAAGCAGTTGAATCAGCTTCAAGAGTCAACACTGTATTGATTGGAGATGATACTGACCTGTTAATATTGCTGATCTATCATGCAAGCTTGGATTCTCACCATTTGTTTTTTAAGCCAGAGCCAAAGAAAAGTGCCAAGAATTCTCGTGTATGGAATATACTTGATGTGAAAAGGCAGCTAGGCCCTGAGATTTGCAAGCACATCTTATTCTTACATGCGTTACTTGGATGTGATACAACATCACAACCTCATGGGATCGGGAAAGGGAACTCGCTAAAGAGGTTCAGAGAATCAAATTACTTTCGTACCTTAGCTAAAGCCTTTGATTCACCATTAGCTACTGATGAAGGCATCACAATTGCAGGTGAGCATATTCTCGTTTGCATGTACAATGGTAAACCCGGAGAGAGCATTAACTCTGTTCGATACAAGCGATTTTGCGAAAGAGTTGCTAAGAATACATCACACATCCAACCGCAGACTCTACCACCAACATCAAGTGCAGCTAAGTTTCATAGCCTCCGTGTCTATTACCAAGTACAGCAGTGGAAGGGAAAAGGAGACAGCCTTAAGCCAGAAGAATGGGGATGGAGGGAGAGTGAAACAGTCACCACTGATGTGTTGCCTGCTCCAGATGATCTTTTACATATCATCCGATGCAATTGTCAGGCCAATTGTAGTTCTATGAGATGTACCTGCAGAAAGCACGGGATAGCATGCACCATAGTGTGTGGCAACTGTAAAGGGTCTGGCTGTATGAACTCAGCAAGTATTGAAGGCAACTGTGATGATGATGTTGATGATCCAGATACTGAGGAACAAAACTAAACTAAAAAGTAGTCTCTTGTCTTGTCAAGCAGTTGGCCATGAATTTGATAATTTTTTAATGAATGTATAGGTTTTCTCTGGTTAGATAGTGCATATGGGTTAAAAACTGTTATTATATGTGATATTTTCGCCAAATTTTTGCATTTCTTTCAGATTGATGACCAAATTTCTGCATTTTTATCAATGCAAATTTTAGGAGCTTTTAGTATGTTATAGAGCACACTTTTCTGGGTAGGAAACTGTTGAGAAAGTCTCACTTTTGATAAGTGGTAATTTTTTGCTAATTTTTTTTGAATATTTTAGCGTTGTTTGATCAAATTTTTGTGGTTTCCCATGGTTAGATTTTGGGGGACTTTTAGTATGTTATAGAGCACATTTTTCTGTATAGGAAACAGTCAAGAAACCTTTTGTTGCAATTTGTTTGAGGTCCAACAATAAATTGACTGTACTAAGAGGGCCACTATTTTATCAATTAGTCATTTAAACTTGGTTCATACATTTATAGGTCACAAAACTAGGACCCTCCAGCAGTTTCTCTCCAGCTACGCCACTGATGAGAGGTGAGTGTTCCAGGATCATATTGTCCAATGGCTTGACAATAGTCACGCACAAATCACCTGGACTCACACAAAGTTGATATACACATAATAATAATAATAATAATAATCATAATAATAATAATAATAATCATAATAATAATAATAATAATAATAATAATAATAATAATAATAATAATAATAAAAATAATAATAATAATAATAATAATAATATGGGGGAGGAGGTGGGGGAGTTGGAGGTGAGTGGGAATAAAGTATCGAGAATAGAAGGAAGGAAAAGAGAGAGGGGAAAGAGGGGATTAGGTAATACTTTGAAAGAATAATTGATTCTTTGGCTATATTTACATGCACGCATGCATGCACACATGCATGCGCAAACACACACCCATACACACATGTAGTCCAGTAATGGTAACTGGTGCAAGTACAGAATTTCTTAATTCAATAGGTAGCATTTCTATTCATAGATACCTTTTTTCAGTTTTCATAGCACATTATTTGAAATCTGATAACTTGATCAAGATAACATATCGTCCTGCATCATTTGCTAAATTAACAAGCTGACAATTCTAGATGGTAAATCAAACTAAAAGATAACTATTCAGGACAACAAGTAGCAAATATTGAGCAAGCATAGCATTACTTATAATGATATGTTTCATATCATTTAAGCATTGCTTTAAGTCTGATGAATTTTAAATTTAAAACCTGATTTTTGACTAATATAAATACACCCTAAAAATCATATTTATATGAATGCATACCTTTATTCCAGGTTTATCTTTCTAGTATTCAAACAAAAAGATAAGACGAGATATTAGTTCTCTGTACATAAGTGGTAACTTCTAAAGGAATAGTAATAGCAGAAAATGAAGATGGCAACATCAACAATAAAAACAGTCGTTTAAGATCTAAATTGCTCAGATTAAATCTCTAACACGTCAACATTATACTAGATAGTTAAAAAATATAGTAAAACATCTACAAAGTTTATTTCCACTAAATTACTCTTGTAACAGCCCCAATATTTCCGTGAGTGTTTACAAGTTATTGAGTGCATTGGTTCCTGTGGCTATTCTCTAATTGCCTTTATTAATGAATAGTTCTAAAGGAATTCTAACATGTTAATTAACCATGTATTCACACAATGTGGCAAGCAGATCATTTGATTATTGAATGCTCCATGTAGCACGTGTGTAGCGAGTAAAATCTATTGAAATCGTATTAGAAATGATTAATAAAAATATTTTGAAAATATTTGAAGTGCTCGTAAAGTAGTTCTCTTATTAATGCACTCTGACTTAAGTATTGTACATAGCATGAGTCAGAGTATAAAATGGGAGCCGAAGGCAAATGAAAATATCATGTGAAAGTGATTTAGACTTTTTCTCAAACAGTCAGAGTACATTTTTCAATTCATTTTACTCGCTATGTACGCACTGCTTGGAGAATTTAATAAATAGCATAAAATACGGGAGAATATGTAATAGCTAAACCATTGGTTTGAGGAGTTATCCAGCGAGAATTATGAGAGTTGCCATGGTTTAACTATTTTATACCAAGCTACCATTTCTGACAGATAAAAATACTAATCAATGACAGAAGCTATTTAAGCGAGGCTTGCAACTATCGACTAAAAGTGTATTTACCTTGGTGAACAACGTTCTATTTCCACAGCCTTTAGACAAGAATAGTAGTGATAGAGCTGATACATCCAGTGAGGTTCGGGGATAGCATTTATAAAACCTTTTCAGCCTAACTAGGTCCCCTTTTAGCCGCCTTTAGATAAAAATAGTGGCAACTGAGCAGATTTGTTCAGCGAGGCTAACTCAGGAATAGTTTCTACAAGATCACTTACATTTTGTTGTATTCAACTTCATTATTATGTCAAATAATGCTTCAGTATTGTATATATAATTTAAGCACTTGACTAGTGTACATACATTATCCCTTTCAAACTGAAGATTGCTTAAATAATTCGGTCATTTGTTGGCTGAATTGTTTTTTATTATATTGCTAATTTCTAGGAAATATCAGCCAAATTTTATCATCTTCTGAGATGTTTACCCCTAAAAAAGGCTTGTGCAAGAGGCTGAAACATTTTTGGGTATATTTAGCTAATAATAGTAACTAATTAAAAAGTAGTCATTGTAGTAAGGGAATAGTAGCAATTAGGTTTGCAAAAAGGTTTAATGAACAGAAAGGCAAATAAATGTGCCTGTGGCACTCATGTAAATACTAAGCCAACAGACTCATGATATTCTCCAGTATGAAATGAAATAGAAGCTTATTTAACTAGTAGTAGTTTCTTTGGTTCAAGTTGAATCTGAATCTTTTATGTAGCTTAATGCTTAGGTAACAACTATTATATCTTCTTAAATACTCTGTGGAATAAGTAATCTGAAACATAAAAAGCAAAAAAATAGTATTCACTTAAACGTCCAAACCACGAAATGGTTTTAGCCAAGCTTTGTGAAATAAAAGTTGCAAATACCTAAGCCACTAAGAAATTCATATGTCATCAAGCATTACATACTAGTGATTACAATCCCTGTAAGAGGCTCAATTAATGTCAGTCTAATTAAATTTAGTTACAAAAAAGTTAGATGATATCCTGTGGAATCTTCTTACATTTATAGCAGTGAACAGTGGAACTTGAACTACATCAAAATTGCTAGAGCTCAATAGTAAAGTAAACATACCTCTACTTGAAGACTCCTACCCCCAAAACGGTGCAATAGCTGTCGTGGAAGACGATAAACTAGGCGGACCAAATCAGCAGAGGACGGGCCAAATCCGCTAGCGTTATTGGTCCGGGGGGACTGTATCCACTAGCAGATTTTATCCGCCCGGACCAATAACGCTAGCGGATTTGGTTCGATCGGACCGCAATTTGCCCGGACCAATTTTCCTGTGACACCTGTCATGGCCTGGAAGTGCCCTGTATCTACCGCGTGTTCGGCCCACCTGTTTATGTCTGCCGAATGAGAAAACTAGTTAATAGAGGGACATCTGTAATGAATGTAAAATTAGTATTAGCATTCATTTAGTATTATGTCTTTTATTAAATTGAAAGGCACACAAGTCATAAATTAGTTAGGCGTGGCAAGCTAAAATTGAAAGGCTAGGCAAAATTGAGGCATCAATAAGTTGGGTGTGGCTAACTGGCCGTCCCAAGAAGTAAATTTTGTACAAGACATTACATTTTGGGGCACACAACTTGGATGTTGTCCGGAGTAGAGAGTCAACCGTTACTTGGAGTCAAAGAATCCATTACATACATGCAGAAAATACTCCGTTCCCAACGGTCTGACCGTTGTTGAGAGTTTGACCGCTTCTCGGAGTCCCGTTGTAGGGAGGTTCGACTGTATACTAACTTGGCAAGTGTAAAATTGGAGTAAAGAATATCAGAACCCGTTACACATCGAGGGAATGCTATTGCGACTATGGCCTCTGCTTATAGATGCATTCGATCCAATTGCACACATTCCATATCCTGAGATGCATGTAGTCTGGCGGAGCCGACCCTTTACCTTCTTTGTTGGTGGGCGGGGGGAGCCACCAACAAAGAAGGTAAAGGGTCGGCTCCGCCAGACTAAGATGCATGTACAAAAAGTCGTGCTGTAAGGTATATAATATATCATAGGTGGAAGGCCATGCAGTTTTTATGCATTCAGTGTGGTGGGTGCTAACTACATAAACCTCATCATTGTACTAACTGCACAGCACATGGCAGTCTACGTTTGTCAGTTGTACATCTCACTATATTAATTTCATAGCTCCCATGACTTTCACATATGTGACCGGTTTTGGGAAAATCGGCCTAAACGCGGCAAACAATTTTTTTCAGTATCCCCGGGTAAAGCCATATGGGTCAATTTTTTTTGAAAATTTTTTTATGGCAGAAATGGATAGTTACCAGTTAGCTCTAGCTTAAGACGCAGTTGTAAGCTCGGGCGTGCTCTAGAACTCACACTAGGATGCTAGAAACACTAGCCGGTTGGACTCGTGTATGGAGAGTTGCTAAGAAATTATTGGCGGGCTTTTCACTAACAGCGGGAAAAAAATGTAGCTAACTAATTCACTTACTATTCTACATAATTCACGTACTCACGCAATTCTCGCCATCATAGTTTCTTAAGGAGCCCTGCATTAAGCCTTTTAGACTTCTTTCAATCCGCCTGTAACCGGTTTATTCCATAGTGTCCCGGAGACACGCAGTAATAGTATACGGACACAAGGCACGCCCCCTGACCTTAGCAACGCCTTTACCCGGCGTTTTTTCGAAATCAGCAATAATAAGTTTAGCAAAAATACTGAAGTGTTGTAGTGCGTAGGGCGAAGACGGCTTGTGCTACAGCTTCCAAATGAGGAGGACGGCATCCCAAGGCCCCGTGCAGCCTACTGGTAGAATAAATTAGAAAACTTTAGATGCCGCGTTTAGGCCGATTTTCCCAAAACCGGTCACATATATCTGACCTATTGCATCGCTCATGATGACACTAACATTGCACAGGACCACAACCTCCACCTATTTTTTAACCTATGGCACATATCTAAATACAACAATCAGTTCAGACACAAGAAAAATGGTATATAGAGAGACTGCAGTTGCTGTGCAATTAAATTGATACTTGCTTGGGATCATGCTATGGCTCCACCTTACGTAGGAGGAGCCCATGGTCACCAATAAGTATTGTTAGTGTGATAAAGGAAGAACATGTTCTACTATAAGGACACGTTTAATCCCCAAGGTCTTGGATTTCGCGCCTCATGCATATTAAATATGCATGATATATTATTTATATGCATGCGTTACTGATTATCTGGAAATCCATTGCACACCTTGCAGCATGACACTAATTGCTCAGCGACCAAGGCCTCCACCTGTGACCTGCACCATCTGCACACCTCCGCAGGACCAGTTGCATAGCGACCAAGGCCTCCACCTGTGATCTGGGCCAAACTGACTTTTGAGAAATAAGTTGCTAATGTATTTAAAAACTACGGGTAGAGTGCACTAGACACTGGTCTATGAATCTTAATTGAGATGGTTTGCTCTGTATGCATACATGCATGTAGCATAGCCAGTGTGTAAGCATTGTTTAGAATAACTAAGGAACAACACTGCTGTGATTGCATGTCATTGATCAAAATATCACAATAAGACCACCACCTGTCCCCAGTAATGAGGTGTATTCTGTTGCTATCGCCCTCCGTATCCCAGATAAACGTCCATTTGCAGCAGAATAATAAGCAGACAGGACTATTAGGTTCAACACTACCAGCTAATCATATGTGACCGTCTATAGGAAAACCAGGCACAACGCGGCACCTTCGAATTTGTTTTTTTTGCACTTACGAAGTTGTCGGCGTCCAGATATTGAGCTCTCCAAGTTTTATCGTCGCAGCTTTAGTCGTTCCTGCTACAATAGACCTAACCGTTCCCTTCCGTAGGCTTGAAACAATACATTTTTAAGAAATCGATCGATCTTTTCTCGATATTACGCGCGCCGCGTTGTGCCCGGTTTTCCCGTAGACGGTCACATATGACTTCCTTTATTTTTTTCAATTCATTTAATACAGACATGCAATAATCACAATCCAACAAAAGATATCAACAGTAAAATAATCACAAAAAGAAAAAAACAAAGACGTAATGTTCGATAGACATGTCGTACAAACGTCACTTGTATTTAGAGATAGTCTTCATTTACTTCTTGAAATCACTTCATTGTAATCGTTACAGCATGACAAAAAGAGAAAACATTAATAAAATGCAACAAAAACAAATATCCCAGTTACATACCTGTAGTTCTTATGAACAAGACAGTGGTGCTTCACATGGCTGTGTTCAAACATCTAGCATAGTACATCCTCCAACACGTGCTCATAGTTCCTCAACTCCACCAATTAGTGTCCATCTAAGAACATGCACACACATCCAAATACAAATTTGTAAATCTCTTGTTGCCGTTAAGCGGTCATGCACACCTGGCAGACCCAGGATGCCTGTGCACTAAGCAGGCACTGTGAGCCATGCAAGCAAAGCTCCTGGAGCCAGGCTAGGAACTCGCAGGAAAATAGGCCTTTCCTCACAGCAAGTGGCGTGGCCACCCAAAGACCCACCTGGACCATTGCTGTTTCATGAGAAAGGCCTTGAATTTGCACCCCAGCAAATGCCAGGTACCCAATCACAGCTGGGTGGACTGGCGGGAGGCATATGGAAAACCAAATGGAAAATTGCCAGAGTGGGGCTTGACCTTGGCCCTGAGCCAAGGACACAACCCCACACACACACACACACACACACACACACCCTCAACCGTGCCACCCTCAAAGGGTGACACTCCTCTGCTAAGCAGATTGACAGTTGCACAGTGGTTAATCATTTTCTTGGTCTTGTTGTAGCACATCTGTGTCTAGCTATATCTTGGCACCTTCTAAATGACCGACTACATCTATTGCAGGTAAAGGGTCAGAGAGTAGGGACACACACACACACACGCACAAGTAAGTGGGTTCAATGCAGGATATAACTAGCACTAGTTTCCCATTCACATTTTCCAAGCCACCGACCCAGCCTTCACCAAAAGTGACAGAACTAAAAAAATATTGCATTTTGAATTTATTACAAATGCGCAATAGATGGACAAAGGCTATTCACAGTGGAGCTGTTGGTGATATCAGTTTATGCTCATGTGCTTCAAATAGCTATGCTAATGTTACGTCTGATATAGCTGTTCTCCAATAAAACTTGTGTAGCCAGAGGGTTGTGAGAGTAGTACTAACCCATGGAGATGAAATGGACATCAGGACCATTATCAACGACCATGAAATTTATTTTTTTTTTAGTGATGGTTGCATGAGAAACTAGTAACTTTGTGCGGCCGTATCAAGGTTTTAGCTCACCTAGACAAACTCTTTACCCGCTGCTATACTGGGAAGGGGTCTGGTGGTATTAGTATTCAAAAGGAATGTAATTAGTCCTTTACCAGGATGCTCCATAAATAAAATCTAACTGAACATAAAAGTATCACACTTGGGTTTTTGGCTAAAAGCACATTACTGCCGTATTTAGATATGGCTTTTAGAATTCAGGAAAATGCCAATCATCTATGGAGACTCAGTGTAAGCATTCAAAACCTTTTCCTTACCCTGTTGGTAGTATTATCTCTACCACTTACAAGCCCAAAAATTAGTTATAGATGCAATTCTTTCAACCCTTCCCACTATCTTAATCTTCAGCCACTTTCTCTGCTTAAGTTCACAGCCACTCCTCAGTGGTTACTACCAAGTTCTACAAGACTGCAAGTAAGCAGTGGACGTTATTGGGAGGAAGAGAGAGGAGGAGATTTGAATCAGAACTATGTTCTAATTATATCATACATTTCCCAGCATAGGGGTAGGTAAAGGTAGGGTTTCATAGAGACTATGGCAATGCTGGGATTCCCTCCCCCCACCCCCATCCCATTTCGTTCACCCTCTACATTTTCCCTGACAAAACATTTTAAGAAAAAAATTAACAAGATATATGGAAAACCACAGCCTTACTGCACTGTTAGTTCGTTTAAAATGTCAAATACTTCTTTTATAAAGTTGAGGTGCATAATTCATAATAGTTTGTCCTGTTTTCATCTGTCTGACTTCAATATTATCATTTGGCTAAATTAACTCTACAAAATCCCCCCCCCCTACCTCAACCTCCCACACCTGTATAAATCACCTGAGACAAAACCTACCTAAAAATTGTAAATGATGCTTCCAGGTGAGCGGTTTTCCTCCGATGTCTCCATGTAAGTTTGCAACGTTTCTTTTACTCCTCGTAGTGCAGCCACGCCCTTTTCTCCCCAGCTGGTAGTAAAGACCCTTAACCAATCATTGTCCGTCATGCGTGGTATAAATTCTCTAGTTTTCGCGTATTTTGTGCGCGGTGGTGGTGTGAGTTGTAGGAGGCAGATGGTGAAGGTGAGGCTAGACGGAGCCCCCCAAGACCAAGATAGATGTGATTGAGATGAAGTAAGTGGTAGTGATTTAGTGTGGGTGAACTAGTGTGATCGTAATTTGTGGTGTGCGCTATTTGTATAATGTTTGAGTTTGACTTAGGATAACTACAACTTTTTAATGACCAGTTTTGAAAATTGAAAATTGTATTAGTATCTTGCAGCAGTAAAGAGAAGCCTCAGCATCATAGATGCAGCCCCCAGAATATATGCTGAATAAATCTGCTGCGATGTTGGTTCAAATTTTTGGCAGTCATTATATAGTAGTAGACAGTAGCTAGCTACTTCTAAATTGTGAATGCATATTTTATCTGGAACTTGCACGTAGTGATCAGGCAACTGACTATAAAACCCTAACCTCAGTCAAGGGTTAAATATCGTGTATTTTTATAGATTCACTGCTGACAACAGGGATAGAGCTGCAGACACAGATTGTATTGCTTGGCATAACATGGGGCAATGTGAGTACTGAGACATTGATAAGGAGTTACTATTGTGTTAAAAGTACTTGATCACATTTTAGCACACATTCATATTTACTCAAGTCAGGAGTGTTTGATGACCTTTTATGCATGCAAGCACATGTTTGGGCTATATTTAGAATCAGGAGTCTAATACATCTTGAGGTTACTTTCATTAACTTTTTTTCCTCATCTCTATTTTCAGGCTGTTGGGAGTTTCACCATGCTATCTGCAGCATTGATGGAGCTATGAGGACACTGGAGCTTATGAATATAGAAGTCTGAATAGGTCTGACTTTACTCCTCTACAGTGCACCTCCACTGGACAGCTGACACTGTGGAATAGCCCCCAAATGATTCTAGTAACGGCAGATACATGCTGCACTTCTATATTAACAGTGAGATTCCGTTTGAATTATAAGAGAATGCACAAAGGTTGCGTGATGATCACTTATAACGTTAGAGTGGAGAGGCTAATATACATTAGTGACCATTGGTTGGAAAACTGTGCATCATGTGGCTCAAAAAATTGAGAGTTCGTTAGTATAACATGTCTATTGACAAGACACCCATACCAATATATTGAAATGTCACCTCTTTTAGGATTGGTGACCTTTACCAAATACCATGATGGCTAGACTCCTTGTGATATATGTAGGATTAGCCTAGTAACTAAGATACACCTTTAATAGTGCCTATCACAGGACTGTCAACTCTCTCACTCCAACAATAACTGTTTAAATACTTTATGCTTGTCAGATACCTAACGTGTGATTGCTGACTAAATGTGAGTCCTGGTGAATGGACCTGTTAATTGGAATTAGGGACCCTTTACCAAGTTCTAGACTGGGTTACTGTATTTGACATAGTTTACGGTTGACCAAATGCCTGTGACACAACCTCAATATTTTCCAAGGTTTTAGGAATTCTTTACTAAATATTCAAGGCACCCTTTACCATGAAATTGGTTGATGTAGGATCGTGAACCCTTTATCAAGTACTTGCGTTACCTTATTGTGACAACACACCCTTTACCATTTATTTGGTTGACCAGTTTAGATCAGGAACCCTTTACCATATATATGATTTACGTTGTTGTGACAAGACATTCCTTACCGAGCAGATGTGTTCTAGAAGATTCATAGGGAGTGCTAAACATTACTATTTTAAAATGCCATATATTATTGATAAACGTTATTATCTGTATTAAATTAGAATGATGTGGGTGTGGGCTCGATTAGGTCTGGATTACTCGCTCCCTTCTCTCGCTCGCACCTGGAGACAGCAAAGTAGTTGTTGCCACCAGAGTGTATGCCTCCTGCTAACTACCCGGCGAACTATACCCGCCTGAAGGAATAGGTTTTAGGTAGGATTAAATTACTTTAAACACAGGATAACAACACACAGCGAATTGAGATGAGTGACATAGAACTAACTCGAACCACGAGACACACAGCTTAAATACTAACACAAACTCCCGCCTACTGTTCACACAAAATGCTGCAATGTTCTGGTCTTGTGATCGTACAATCCTTGTTAACACACATACACACGCTACCTCTACCTACTGCACATGACCATAAAACTCAACAAAGATACTTCTGACTACAAAACTTAACATTGATAAAGATCTCATGTGGGCAGGCCCACAGTGGGTAGGGGCAAAATTCTAGTAACTTTTACGGCTATCCAATTTAGCGTAAATTCTATAATTGTGGAGCTAGATTAACAGCAGTAATTTGTTGTAAGCTATAGTTTGATTGATTGAATGAAATAAGCGGCTTGATAGACCGTGTAGGCAACAATTGGAAGCCTATACAATCATATAGCACTTGTATACAGTTCTGTTTCTGATCCCACTAAAGTTCCCTATAAAATGACTTCAGTGAACCGTTACTTAATAAAGTTTTCTGATTCCACTTGGTAAAGTCTGTGTTATATACACTTTATAGACTAAAGGTTTGTATTATAGGACTTAGGTAAACAATTTCTGATCCTGTGGGACCTTGGAAAGATCTGTATCGTAGACATTTCATGTAGGTAAAGGGTCACAGGGACATCTTTAAGGTCTGTAGCATGGGCACTTTGTATTGGTAAAGGGTCATAGGCACTCTATAAAGGTCTGTATTATAGACACTTCATGTTGGTAAAGGGTCACAGGCACTTCATCAAGGTCTGTATCATGGACACTTTGTATTGGTAAAGGGTCACAGGCACTTTATAAAGGTCTGTATTATAGACACTTCATTTGGTAAAGGGTCACAGGCAGCCTATACAATCATATAGCACTTGTATACAGTTCTGTTTCTGATCCCACTGAAGGTCCCTATAAAATGACTTCAGTGAACCTTTACTTAATAAAGTTTTCTGATTCCATTTGATAAAGTCTGTGTTATATACACTTTGTAGACTTGGACTATTTTTAAAAAGGTTTGTATTATAGGCACTTAGGTAAACAATTTCTGATCCTGTAGGACCTTGGAAAGATCTGTATCATAGACATTTCATGTAGGTAAAGGGTCACAGGGCCGTCTTTAAGGTCTGTAGCATGGGCACTTTGTATTGGTAAAGGGTCACAGGCACTTTATAAAGGTCTGTGTTATAGACACTTCATGTTGGTAAAGGGTCACAGGCACTTCATAAAGGTCTGTATTATGGGCACTTCTTGGTAAAGGATCCTTGCTTAAGCTATATTTGAAGATTATTTGATCGTCATAGTGTGAGTGTATGGTGGGGAGGAGAGAAATATTTTAGTTTGTTCTTAACTATTACATGAAGTGTGCAGTAAGACTGGTAGGGAACTGAACAGTCAGTTTGTTCTTAACTATTACATGAAGTGTGCAGTAAGACTGGTAGGGAACTGAATAGTCAGTTTGTTCTTAACTATTACATGAAGTGTGCAGTAAAACTGGTAGGGAACTGAACAGTCAGTTTGTACACAAGTGGGTATCAATACAAAAGACACTTAGTAGAATGTTTCCAATCATATAGTGTTGATATGATACTAATAGGTTAAATGAAAGTGTGGATGAACTTCATAAAGACTTCAAGAGAAAGTGTGGGAATGGACATGACTTGAGTGTCAAATTATGTCCATGGAATAATAAACGAAGTTGGGTCCTTATTGTCTTCTAAACATCACTATTGTTGTTGTCGTCATTTTTAAACAAGTGCAATATATGTTTTATTTAAATTTACTTTTGAAAAAAGTATGACATGCTGAGATTTGGGAAAGGGTATGGAATATCCGAAGTCAATTATCATTATGTTTTGTTGTTTTTTGTTTATTGTTGCTGTTTGTAGATCACAGCTGACATGAGTGATGAACAGTTCTAATCATCCTGGCTGTATGAAGAATTCCTGAGCATCTTCATTCATTCATGAACAGTTAATTCTTCACCTATCACACAGATACAATGTCACATCACGGACTAATATTTATTGCATTTTCTGATTACTGGAATATATTTTACACACTAAAATATATGGCTATAAAGTGAGTATTGTAGAACACCATTTGGAGTGTTGTAGTAGATAGTTTAAGGGAGTATCACAACACCCCATTGGTAGAGTATCAATAACACCATATTTGGTGCATTATGAGCCCTAATAGGGGTGTAGTAGAACTTGGACATGGGCGTACCACAACACCCCATTTGGTATAATGAAGGGTGTACAGGGGTGTAACTGAACACTTCCTCTAGGTGAAATGGAAACACCCCATGCGGAGTAGTACAGCCAGTGTTACCTGGACACCCCAAAACGGGATTCCCATACACCCCATTTTTAACAGTGTGAGCATGTGCAATGTCCTCTGCTCTATGTATTATCCTAATCACAGCTACTAGGTTGTGTTGTGCATGCACCTAACACTAAACCCAGTGGTGGGTGCAATGCCATCTAGTTCAGTGGCTTTGAAGAATTCAGTTATAATACAATTCTCAATGAACTAGATACTCATGCGTGAAAAAAAGGAAATTGGGGGAGTGGTGATTAATGGGTGTACTTTGTCCTTGAAGCACGAGCCCATGATATATTGTTATAATAGGCTTATTGCTTATGTATACATACATAGCTAGATTTAAAGAAAACCTCAGTCAAGTCAATTCTATATACTTTTTTAAGTTTCTAAGCTCCAGGGGCAGAATAGGCTGAAGTTATAAACCAGAGAGAAAATTTACACTAATGAAACCTTAGGTCCCAAGTTTATTACATTGCAGGATAAAGAGAACCAAAACAATAAAAACAAACAGGAGCAGTTGTATTGAATACCATTCATATGTACTGGTACACCGAATGCGTTGTTGAAGCATTTTTTTAGTTCTGTTTTTGCTATTAATTTTTTGGTTATAAATACTACAAACATTACAATTAATGAACCAATGGGACATATAATTATTACAAAGTAATAATTTAAACTCCTGCTACCCATTATAAGTAGACTATAATTAGAACATTTGTGTTTTCTAAACTGATAACCAGGATAAACATAATATAAAATCATCAAAGAAAAAAGACAAAATGAAATAACATTTGAAGAAAAGTTTTGAAAGTCCAGAATCAGTCATAATGACTCATTAAGAGTAATCATTGTAAATAGATTGAGTTGGAAGCTATGGCAGTTGAGGCTGCCAAGAACACAACAAAACTAATCGCTATGACCACAGCGATTGCCATGAAAACGCCAACTGAGACAACGTGGGACACTATGGCCACAATGCTCCAAGTCTTGGCTTTCGTGGAATTGTCAATGGCACCATTAACGTCTCCTGCAGCCCAGGCTGAGTTCACCTACAATACAATCAAAGATGAAAAAAAGGCCAAAAGTGACCAATTCAGCTTAACAGTCATATCAAAACCTTTGTCAAATTTACCATACAAAAATACAAGCATTGCCAGCTGTTTTTTAACAACTACATCCCACAGAAAGTGTATGAGCTATCTTCGCATATTTTCTTACCATATATTTTTTTCTTTGCATGAGGTAGCTCAATACTGACATACTTGTAATATTCAGTCCCAGTGCTTCATGATGATACCAAACTCAGCCATTGACCTTTCTTCTATACCACCTCTTTTTGCATTTTTCTTCACCTCACTTAATGGATAGCTCATTAAAAATTCAACAGACTTGGTGCTTGCTCAGCAAACACTGCAAATAAACAGCTTACATCATCGAAAGTAAGGGATAACCCCTTTCAATACGGGTAGCACTAAAAAGAGCCATTTCAGCTGTTTTTTGATACCCGTAGCGGTACAGTTGAGTTAGTTTTCACGGGTGTTTATTAACTGTGTTTGCTTCTATATAGTATGGCTAGGGCTTATATGATTAACAAGTAAGTTTTTTTGTAGGTATTAATAGTTTGATTAGCAATGAAATAATTCCTATGTTAAAAATTGTTACATAATTCAAGTAGTTATTGACTTAAATATTTTTTGTCTATTTAGCTATTATTTATGGAGCATTTCACACCCAGGAAAAACTGGAATTCCTTGTTTCGATTTGTCAGGAGACAAAAGTGCCTATGTATCTGCAGAATACTTTACAGCTACTGAATTACTTTATGAAGAGTGATTATAAAGCTGTTTCAGCAGTATGATTTACCTATCCAAATAACAGATCCTATTTGACATGCAATTAGATCAAGACTGTGGAGAATGGGTAAATCTTAGTCTAAACTTGGAGGTATTCAGCGCAAAAAGTTATTGGCTAGATGGAAGGATGGTCCCAATTCTATTTGAAAGTTCGAAGTTCTTGAAACTGAAGTGAACCTACAAGTATTGAAAAGAAAGCGAAATGCAGAAACTCAATTAAATACTGAACTTACAAAAAGAATAAGGCTGGAAAAAGAAGTAAAAAAGCTTGAAAAAAAAAGAGCAATCAAAAGCCATCGCACAGCTGAGAACTGGGCACTCTAGCAATATGAGGGGATTGTCTTTAAAGTCATGGCCTCAGTGTAGTATACAGCAGCAATACAATCACCAACAAAGGCTTGCAGCAAAAGTACAAGGTGCTCTAAGTTTTTGGGAGGATGAAGGATTCGAACCACGTTTTGTAGAACTTAAAAATAAGGATACATACAAGTGTGATATACTGGATGCTAAAAATGGTACCTATTCGGGCAAGTCTCCTACACTGTGAGTCCCCAGTCTGTTGTTTTTTTTTTCATTAAGGATAGATATTGCATATCTAACGAGGCATTCCATGAGCTCAGTGTAGTGTCTAAGTAAAGAAACTGGCATATGAAATAAATTCCAAATTTGAAATTTGTGAAACCCCAAGTGAAATTGTTGGAGTATAGCAAAGTTTACATAGCAGGCTTATTTTTTGCATATTTCAACTAGCTAAGCAATACAAGGCATCCGATAAACTACTTCCAGAAACTATTCGAATTAAACTTACTGGAGATGGTACTCAAATTGCTAGAGGTTTTACAGTTGTAAATTTTGCTTTCACTCTTTTGGATGATCGAGACTGTTGTTCAGCAAAAGGAAACCATACAATAGCAATTTAAAAGTATCAGAAAATTATAATGATTTAGCAACTGCACTAAAAGATGTCATTGAAGAAACTAGCAATATAAATTCAGTGAGTGTTGATTGAAATATTTATCACTTACAGTATTTTCTCGGAGGTGACTGGAAATTTGTAGCTCTTGTAAGTGGTTTGGAATCAGCTACTTCAAATCATTCATGCATTTGGTGCAATTGTCCCAAGGATAAAAGATGGGATATGAGGATGACTTGGTCATTGCTGGATCAAGAAAAGGGTGCAAGAACAATTGCTGCGATTAATGAAAAAGCAAAGCTTGCTAAATCAAACAAGAATCGCTTTAATTGTTGTAATTCACCATTATTTTCTTTTATACCACTACACCAGGTAGTTATTGATTCATTTCATTTGTTTTTGAGGATAGCAGATGTTCTGATAAATTTACTTATACGGGATCTGCGTACATTGGATGCGATAAATCAAAACAAAAGAAATCTTGATGCCTATGTTGATGTGCTAAACAATTGTAAAATTCGATTCAGGTGGTTTACCGACAAAGAAATAAAAAAGTTGACATGGAGAGATTTGACTGGCCCTGAGAAAATGAGATTATTTAATGGCATTAATATTCCTGCAGCATTTCCCGACTTACAAAATAAAGAGGCACTGTAAAAGTTATGGAAAGATTTCTTCAAGCTTATGGCATCACTTGGACATTCTAGTTGTCACAATGCAGTCGATTTTGAACAATCTGCTAAAGCCTGGGTTAAGCTTTTACCTCTGTATACCAGAGTAAAGATGTAACACCTTACATGCATGCATTTGCAATGCATGTACATCAGTTCCTTAGCTTGCACGGAAATATAGTCACATTTTCACAACAAGGGGCTTGAAAAGCTAAATGATATCACAACCATCCACTATCAGCACTCAACCAATCATCGAGAATCTGAAGCTCTTAAACAACTTTTGGAAAAAAGAAACCGCATAGAAGAATTGGAATATGCATACCAGAGAAGCAAACAAGTACAGAAGTGCAGTTTTTGTAAGTCAGCTGGTCACAACAAACGTACTTGCCCCACTATACATCAACAATGCAAAATTTTGTATTTTCACCTTTGAGAGTCTGCTGGTCACAATAAATGTACTTGCCCCACTATGCATTCTCATTTTTAAAAATTAATTTTAACAAAGCAAAATTTTGGTATTATGTAATAGTATAATAATGTTTTAAACAAAAATGTGTTTGTCTTTTCCAAATGTTGATCCTATGCCATATTTACATACAAAAGAAAATGATAAAGTGTGTCCAGTGTGTGTAACAGTTTTTGAAGGTGGCTGACTATCACTGCTAGGTGGGAAATATTCAACCAGGCTTCTGGATTTACGTAAAAAGAAGCTCACTGTATCTAACTGTACATAACCATAGTCCCCATTGACGTTGAGTCCTCTGTAATGCCAGAAGCTGCCAAGGAAAGGGTCTAGGTCCTGGTAATGTTTTATTCCGTAGTGCTGAATGTTGCAGACCATCTTTGAAGGAATTCCAACAGTCTTAAGTCCACCATTAAATTGAATTAAGTCAAA
>WLWD01002588.1_pt1 | contig 40896 bp, 18 predicted proteins | sample 6712731 | NCBI WGS metagenome assembly WLWD01 (sample SAMN12718690, study PRJNA576275) | sponge metagenome | isolation source: marine sponge | host: Mycale hentscheli | place: New Zealand: South Island, Marlborough, Capsize Point | collected 2014-11-01
TGACTGTATATTTTCTTTACTTTGTTTTGTGTAGTGTCGTTAGTAGTAGCTAGTTTAGCCAAACATTTCCTGTGCGTATATTTGTTAGTCTGGGCATGCGCGTCAACTTGTATTAAAACTGAGTGCACGCATGCCTGTATTGCCTTTTGTGACTTAACTACTTTTTATCTAATCACAAGAAGTGGTCTCTGGTTTAACTGGGAAGGATTCAGGCTGCCTAGCTACCTGTCCGTCCTGCGAAGGTTGCCAGAGCTGTCCAGAGGACTGGTGGTAGCGACTTAACTGAATCACGGGCCTGACCTCGGCTGAGCCTCGACTCCGCACAGCCGACCGACGACCCGTAGAATTCTACCCCCCCACAGTTGGTGGCAGCGGTGCTTCTCTACGCCCTAGACAGCGCAGCAGAAGTCAACGACGAGCTCCACACCACACGCCGACTTGGCTACTAACTTTCTTTGTGTTTTTGTGTGTTTTCTATTTAGAGTGCGCTACACGTGGTGCGACTTTTGTCTGATTTTTGTTGTATGTTTTGTTCTGTTCGTTCTTGCAGGCTGCTGAAGTCTCCGAAGTTCGGACATAGAGTGGATGTGTGAGAGGGCACAGCTGCATCAGGCGTGCAAGCGAGTTAAGCATCAGAGTTACAGATCAGAGGTGCTAAGTGGAGTTGTGAGAGGATCAAATTCATCGGATTCAGGCCTTGCAGCGGATCATAGTAGTGGTGAGACCGTTAGCACGGGGAGGAGTGGTAGTAGTAGTTTGTCCAGAGAGACTAGTGTAGAGGTATTGAGTAGTGCAAGTGAGAATTCAGAGAGACGTGATCGCTCAGAGTTGAGTAGAGAGAGCGAAGACAGGGTTACAGTAATACAAGAAATGGATGAGTTAGATGATTTGATTGAAGGTGGGGATCAAAATGAACAAGTGGAGAGTGAAGTGTGTGATAGAGGCACTGGACGGAGAGATACTTATGAGGGTGATAGAGGCTTGGGAAGTGTTACAGTCAGCCGTGATAGAGTGAATACAAGAAGGGAAGAGAGATCAACAGGAAGAGTGGGCAGTGATAATGAAGAGGATGAGGACAATGGAGTTTTATCAAATAGTGAGATGCGCAGAATTATCAAAGTTTTCATGAGACATACTATGTCAACAGCAGACACTACGACTATGGCGGGAGACCAGACGAGGAAGGTGCAGGGGTTAGCTCACCATAGGGATGGTGTTGACATTGCAAAGTATATTGCAAAACTGGAGGCTGACCTAAAGGACATTGGGGTATGTCAACGTGACTTTAAGGCTATATTGTTTCAGAAGCTTTCCTCTAAGTCCACGTCCCAGATAGTAGCCACATTTGACAGGGACGATTGCACGTACGATGAGTTAAAACAGACATTGATTGACTCGTTGGGATCAGGCAGAACATGCTTGGGGAACAAACTTATTTCCAACTTTCTTGCCGACACGAAACATATGGACCCATTACAAACCTACGTGCACTTAAAGGGACTGATGGATTCGGTAAACATGACAATAGGTGACAGAAAAGATGTCCTTCTTTTCTTTGCAACGGCTATATACAGACATGGGTTGACCTCACAACAACGTGCGGTCATGGATAGCAGGGAGATTGTGACTTTTAAGGAGCTCAATAGGCTGGCAATATCCCTGCAAACTACTGACTCTGACACACGTGATAGAGTAAGAGATGGTAAACGTATTCATTATCATGGTAGTATTAAGTGCTTTAAATGCCAGGGCTATGGGCATCGTTCTTTTGAGTGCAGGACTGGTAGAGTTGAGGTAAAGAGTAATGTTGTTTGCTATTCATGCAATCAGAACGGGCACAAGGCAAATGAATGCCCGACCAAGACTGAGCAGCAGTCTTCCAAGCATGCCACTAAGACCGATTCTGCACCTAAGAGTCTGACTATAAAGCCTGGCTCCAGGCCTCGAAATGCTAATATGGTGGCAGATGGTACTGATTATCCCTTGATAGATGGGAAGGTGAATGGTCTTGCATGTAAGTTCGCCCCTGACACTGGAGCTCAAATAACAGTGGTACCAGATAATTTGGTCTTCCAGGATCAGGTCCTGGGGGATACTGTGGTCCTTAGATTCGGGAATGGGGAACTGGAACGTTTCCCAATGGCAGAAGTAGAGTTGCAAGCTGAGAGTGAGCCATATAGGAGGAAAGTAGCGGTGGCTCCAGTTGACATGCTTAGAGGTACTGTTTTGTATTCCGTGCCCATGGATGTTGCCATGGCACGTAAGCTCCTTCGAGATGCTGCTGGGCTGTCAAGGGTGAGGGACGTCCTGAAAGGATTGTCCACATTAACAACACTAAGACGTACAAACCACGGGTTGCCAGTGTGAACAGTGTATGCATAGTGGCAGAAGAGAATACCGAGATGTCGGAGATGTGGGATAACAAGGGAGTATTGTGTGACGAGAAGTGTGATGGTTATGATGAAGGTGAATTACAGGTAGTGCTACAGAGGGTGTCTGACTGCTTTTCCGAGAAACCGGGCTTGTGCAAGGTGGGTTCGTGTGTGATTGCTGTTCAGGAAGGAAGTGCAGTTGTAAACCTGCCTCCTCGTCAAGTGCCCATGAGCATTCGACAAGCTGTCAGTGATGAGATTAAAAAGTTGCTTGCCCACGGCATTATTGTAGAAAGTGATGCTGAGTGGTCAAGCCCAGTGGTTCCTGTTAGGAAAAAAGATGGTTCTATTCGTTTGTGTGTAGATTTCCGAGAACTGAACGCCATAACCCCATTGCATAGGTTTTGGTTACCATCTCTACAAGAGATTCTAGACAAAGTTGGTTCTAGCAATGTTTTGTCAAAGTTAGACCTCACGTCTGGCTTTCACCAGATTGAGGTAGCTCCTGAAAGTCAGGATTTGACGTCGTTTAGTTGCCCGGCTGGCAAGTTCAAGTACGTCTGTATGCCATTCGGACTCAAGAATGCACCTGCCATCTTTCAGGCTGTCGTTGAGCAGGTGCTGGCCCCGATGGCCAGAGTGGCTTCAAATTACATAGATGATGTGGTTGTATTTAGTCGTTCTTGGGATGATCATTTGAAGGATTTACAAGAGGTTATAGAGTGTTTGGGTAAGGCAGGATTGACAATAAAGAGAAAGAAGTGTGAGTTTGGGAGGAGGTATATGAGCTACTTAGGACATCAGGTTGGATGTGGGAGAGTCGCGGTCCCTGAGTCGAGAGTTCGAGCTATGGCAGAGTTCAGACGCCCGATTACGAAGAAACAGTTACGCTCCTTTCTAGGGAGTGTGGGATATTACCGCAAGTTTGTGGAGGGCTTTGCTCGTCTCTCTGCTCTCCTGACCCCAGCTGTTGCTCTCTCCTCTCCACTTCGGGTCGTCTGGACTGAGGAGATGGATGCAGCATTTCGTTTGTTGCGTGAGTCTTTGTGTGCTCGTGTTGTTTTATTTGTGCCTGTGTGTAGTGATGTTTTTGTATTGTATACTGACGCTGCTGGTGGAGGTGTGGGAGCGTGTTTACATGTACTTAGAGAAGAGTACGAACTTCCAGTGGCATTTTTCAGTCGCCAACTTCGTGGGGCTAAGCATCACTACTCGGTGACTGAGCTCGAGAGTCTAGCAATAGTGGCGGCCCTGATCCATTTCAAATATTACCTGTACGGTGTGCCAGTGACAGTGTACACTGACCACAAGGCCTGTACCTCACTCCTAACAAGCTCCCATCTCAACAGGTGCCTAATGCGTTTGGCGCTTAAGATTCAGGATCGTGCAGTGGACATTCGCTATCGTCCAGGACGTTGCAATGGCAATGCGGATGGTCTCAGCCGCCAGGACTGGTGCGAGGATGAGGTTGCGGAGCCCTGTCCTGGTGTGGTTGATCAGACTGGCCCGTCTGGCCAGGTCTTAGCAGGGGGGTCTGTAGGACCGGCCTCCGTAGACAAAGACAGAAGCAGAGAGAATGAAAGAAAGAAAGAGAAGTAGAAGAAAGAAGGATGAATAAAGACTAGACAGCTTTATAGCTGGTTGATTTGTGACTGTACATTTTCTTTACTTTGTTTTGTGTAGTGTGGTTAGTAGTAGCTAGTTTAGCCAAACATTTCCTGTGCGTATATTTGTTAGTCTGGGCGTGCGCGTGAACTTGTATTAAAACTGAGTGCACGCATGCCTGTATTGCCTTTTGTGACTTAACAGCTTTTTATCTAATCACAAGAAGTGGTCTCTGGCTTAACTGGGAAGGATTCAGGCTGCCTAGCTACCTGTCCGTCCTGCGAAGGTTGCCAGAGCTGTCCAGAGGACTGGTGGTAGCGACTTAACTGAATCACGGGCCTGACCTCGGCTGAGCTTCGACTCCGCACAGCCGACCGACGACCAGTAGAATTCTACCCCCCCACATCATGGTTTCAAAAGAGTATATTTAATAATAATATAATTTATTACTAAGAAAAGTATTGAATTGATGTTTTGTTAAAAGAATTGCCACATTTGCGTTTAGTTCCAGACAAATATAGATTCAGTTCATTTTCAGATAAATTTATGGTTGCTGGTTTGGATGTTGTTGTGGATTATGGTTTGTAGATTCTGTTTATGTGATTGTAGTGCATACATACTTTTAACATTGAGTGCTTTTTTAGCTAAATTTCACCACCCAAATACTAAAAACATTAGGAATTGCTTTGTGCAGGAAATAATTTTTACTAACCACCAAAAATCGCAATTACATTATCTCAAATGTTGATGAATTTACTAACCTTTAATATGAAGTAAACGATTAGAAGTTCTTCCATTGCCATCAGTTACAACACATTTAAACAAACCCAAATAATGTTGGGGATTGTTACCAATGATGGCAAATCTAGAAGTACCGGTCAGTTTATCTACTACTGGATTAGCATGTGTGAATATAATACCATTATTTTGTATTGGGATACCATCTTTTGTCCAAGTTATTGATGATATAATACCACCGGTTGTAATGCATGCCAATTGAGTGTAGTTTAAACACTCTAAAGTTATCGTTAATTCTGCACATGATTACATTGTTAGTCAAGATTGTTATCACCTTCAATTAGATGTTAATAATGATTATATTAAGCAAAATTTAAAATTAGATCTATAGATTTGCTGTACTATTAAGCTATGATATAGCTAAACCACATAAAAAATTGAGATAAATTGTAGTCACTGTTAACATCGTTTTGATTTGATCATATTCATTAAATGAATATGTTAGGCTTATATTAGATATACAACAATAAGTCAGAATTATGAAATATGAGTGACAGTAAAAAACACAAATACTTATTTTTATCCAACAATATTTGATTTCACTAGATCATTGTTATAGAGATATAGCAATATTTGTTGTTGTGTATAACATTAAAATACTCATACTCTAGTAGTTCAATATGTAATTTCTTTACCTGGTAACTGACCAATATATAGGTAGGTATTCAACTTTGTTAGAGTACCAGTAGCATCAGGTATTTCACAAGTATATATGCCACTTGGTATTTCCATACTACTAATTTTGTTAAGATTAACTGAACCAGGGCCTCTAGTAACATATGCCTTGTTACCACTACTTGGAACAATTCTTCCATTAGGAAATCTCCAATTACCTATAGTCATTCCATTAGTATTTATACAACATGAGCGTAAGGGTGTGAGACATCTTAAAGCATCAACATGAAGTTTTATAGTTGAGATATTAATTGATGAGTTCTTCGAGTAGAGTGAACCCCTCACTAAAAACTCAGCACCTTCATAAAAGAATGTGCTGGTAAACATAATACATGACTGACTAGGCCATATCACATACGTTCAAGCAATGAAGTTCTTGCTGTTAATGTTGCTATTGGACTATTGCTAATTTCATTGAAAGCAGATAGAAAAATTATATACTTTGTGAAATGAATTAGTGGATAAAGTTCCATTTCAGTAGTTACAGTAGAATTTTGAATACACCAAGTTCCATCTAATCTACATCCTGTTATTTTATATCCTTTAATTCTTCCATTTCTCTGGCTGCAAGGAATCTCATTCCACTTGAAACGGATAGAAAATGATGTATGAGAAACGTATTTAAATGACGGTGGAGGAGCTAATGGAGCTAGTGCAAGAATATGAGCAATAAAATGATTGAAGTTTAATAGAAACTATACAAAAAACAAACATAAAAACAAAAAAACTATTGTTGACATCAATAAATGGACTATTGTACTAATGAATTATTAAATTTGTCATAATGCACCTATACTTTGCAATAATATGAATTCCAATTATGGTCACTCATATTAAGAACTATTAGAGTTTAATCAGCAAAGACTAAAATATTAATATTGTTGGGGGGGGGGGGGGGGCAGTTCCTAAAGAGAAGAGAGAAGGATAAAGGAGGAAAAGATGCTCAGTATTGAAACGCTTTAGAATTCCATTGTGTGCATACATGAGTTGAATGTTGTGATTACTGATGAATAGGTTTTGCTAGCTTTGTTTCTATAGATGTGTTTATTTTAAGGATTACTGTTCAATTTGCTCGTATGTTTGTTTCTGGCTTAGCTTACTGATCTTGTTCAGGGGTCGTAAATCCCTGAGCTGGAGGTTGGTACTGGATCGAAGGACCAGAGCCCACCATAAGCTATGCCCAGCTTCAGCAAGTTGACGCCCCGCGGCTAGTGTGTGGCGAGCAACCAGATACTATGCCGGCATGGTAGGACTCATAGCAGGTAACGCTGTCTGCATTCACCGAGCTTGACTTATGATGGACTAATTTTCCCAAGACAGCTTACAGTGCATATATATGGGATGACATGATACAGTTTGTGGTGATTCTGGATGGATCACGAATATCATTAGATAATAATGAGTTGATGTAGCACATGTTAGTTTATTGTTTGCCAAAGACTTCTCCTTGTTCAGGTAGCTAGACCTGAACAAATCTCATTGTCAATATTTCACAAAACTTCTAAAAAAACAACAACAACAACAATAAAAAAAAAAGAAAAACAAAACAAAAACAAAAACAAAACAACAAAAAATAAAACAAAACTAAAGGACAATGAGAAAATATGACTTAAACATAGAACATTTCAGGAAAGGAAATTTGTGAATACAATTAAATGATACAGCATGAATACAGTAGCATATCCACTCGATTTGTACAATGGAAGTTAATATTCCATACTAGCGAGGTGCTTCAATACAAATAGCAAGCAAGCCATTGTGTGCAAGAAATTTAAACTACAAAGTTAGTAAAATTAATTTACGTTTATTTAATTTTCCAGAAGTCTGAAGTTTTAGCTCATATTGATCTAGTATCATTCCATTCAATTTTTTTAAAAGTAGCTACAAGTAGCCAATGACTATGTATATTATTAGCTAACAAATACGGAACTGCAATTAAATCTCAATTTTTCCCAAGAGTGGTAGCTTCTGTAGTAAATAAGGAATTCTGATTATCTAAATGACCAGAAAACATACTCCAGCTACTAAAAAAAGCCAAGTAATAGATTACGTATGTATGGTAATGATGCATCAATGTCATAGTAACCACTTGCAAGAATTACCACACATTTTTTAGCCTAGCCATAAGTTGAGACTTGCCTACTGCTGTAGTTGCCAAAAACTGTGCAAATTCAGCTATTATAATATATTTTATTTGTTAGTTAAATGTTTTCTTTGTGCCGTTCTTTATTGAAGCAGTAGCTGTAATGCACAAGTATTTCTCACACTCACTTGCTCACTGGACATATCACCACTAAACTTCATGGATGTTCAAGTACGAAAAATGTTGTTGTGTTAGGCGTAATTATACCAGTGACAAACAATATAGTAACCAAGTTAACCCACCACCAGTTATTTGAATAGAAAATGACTTCCGCTAAGTCTGTAAGACCTAAACTGCTTGTGCAAATTTCGCATATGTCAGAGACAATCTAATTCAAAGCAATAGTCCTTGGATGATACCAGCTGTGGTGTACGGGTCTGGTTGTTACGCCTGATCGCACTCTCCAAGGCAAGGGGTCAGGTGATTAAGCCCAATCCTCACGATATTTGATTTCGCTGCCACCACTTTCTTCTTCCAGCAGCGGATTAAAGCTACTCGCCCCAATACTACCGAGCCGGAAAGCAAAATTAGTTTTAGACTAATACACTATGCAACATCGATACTGAGATCAGAAAGAACTGAACGTGACCGGAAGTACCGCGAGCTTATATGAGACATTTTGCCCACGGCACCATTTGCACATGGCACCATTTGCACACGACACTAAATGTACAATGAACACACAATGCACAAATAAATGAATGACACCATTTGCACACCAATAACTCATAACACACGGTGCTAACAATAATACACAACAACCATCAATGTCTATGAATGTTTCTTGTCCATTCCTGTAGAAACCTCCACTCCCTCAGAGGTTCCTGTGACTCCAACTTCAGCTGTACTTCCTCCAGCCCCACACCAGCAAATCGATAAATCAAAGGAATCTGTTTAGTTAAGTATTGGGTGGAGTTGACCTCCAAGTGAACACAAATTTGTGAGGGTCATAGTAAAACAATGACATACATACATTCAAACATATTCATATAAAGAAACAAATAAATATCCCCAATATCCTTGACAAAGGCTACTAGCTATACTTGGTCTTACTGGGACTGATTGTTCACCTACAGTAGCTAACCATGATCCATTACCGTTTAAGGAAAGGCAAAGAAACAAGAGAAACACAAAGATCCAAAAAAATAGAAGCAGGGGAGAAAAACCTGACTGATGTAACTTTGTCAATGAAGAATGAAAGAAAATGCACGGAAAGGACAGAGATATTGAGGAACAGGAGAGGTAGACAAAGGAGCAGAAGGGAATCCTTTATATGAAATGAGGAATAATAAAACTGGGATAGCTCAGGAAGAAAGTGAGCAAGTGAGGTAAATCATGGATAAAAATATGTGCTACTGCACTTTTAATCTGCACTAGTTTCAGGTGCCACTGTGTGACAGGGTCTAGTAATCATAATAATTAATGATTACTAAACATTCATTTTGATTGTTTCAACTACTAGTGATGTGCTAGAGCACAAATGGTGAGCGAGCTGGTCTTACTGAAATTTAAAATTTAAACAAAGTATTAATGTATAGTTTGTCGCTATTCTTTAGCAACACACAACACTTTTATACATACTTGTTCACTGGATATACCAGCACAAGACCTGCATTGTATTCTCTTCGTGACTTGACTATTTCACCTGATCGCCTTTACAAAGTATTTTCCATTCAAAATGCTCTATTGTATCAGAGCTCTAGTAGATATATCACTACATTGTATTCTCTTAGTGACTTGACTATTGGACTTTGGATTTTCAAGTAAGAACAGATCTGTTATGTATGGCTTATAGCTATGACGAACAGCGCATTGACAAAGTTAACTTACCGCTGCAGCTAAAAAAAAAATGAACTGGGCTAACTTTGGAAGACCTAACTGCAAATGTCTTTCCCATTCTGTCTTCATAGCTCTTTGCCGTTTTTTTTTCTTTTCGTAGCATTATTTCAAAACTTTTTCTCCCAATTTTTTCTTGTGCCTGCGGTAATCTTTGTTTTTAGGTAGCCTCTGGGGGTGGACATGCATTGACCACTCTGTACTTTGCCATATATATATATATTTATTAGGTACTGAACAGAGCCTGATAACTGTTGCCACATAGAAAATGCATTAAAGTAAACAGGATGTGGCTTAGGGCAATATTTTTCCATATCACCTGTGTTCATAGTTATTACGTTGGGTTATTACGTCCCCCTAGGTAAATTTCTTGTTACCAAGGTATTGCCATGAGCAGTACCTAATAAATTTATTATCCATTGGATACCCGAGAATATCACTCGTCTGATTGGCGGTATTTACGCTCGTGCCTGTGGCACTCGCGTAAATACTAAGCCAACAGACTCGTGATATTCTCCTGTATCAAATGAATAATTATATATATTGTAATATAGTACTTATTGCATGAGTTAGAGAGTGATATGGTGAAACATTTCATGAGCAGGCTAATTTATTTTTACGAGCCAGAGGTGAATGAGAATAAAGCCTGAGAGTGAAATATCTTGCCATATTACTCTGACGAAGTGTAATAAGTGGTTTAATCCACACTAGATATCTTCAATATACTAGCGGATGGGTAACTCACAGTTGGCCATAGGGGCTACCCACACCTACAGCTGATATTTTAGCAGCTGCTCTAACCCTGGTTGAGTAGGCTATACCAGTGCAAGGTAACTGTAAAAACCAATAAATTTGACAAGTTTGGCCGGTTACTATAACTACAAGGGTAATGAGCCTGCCCAGTACAGGTGAAATAACAGTGTGAAATATCATGAGTTATTAGGTACTGAACAGAGCCTGATAACTGTTGCCACATAGAAAATGCATTAAAGTAAACAGGATGTGGCTTAGGGCAATATTTTTCCATATCACCTGTGTTCATAGTTATTACGTTGGGTTATTACGTCCCCCTAGGTTATAGAATTGTTCACCATGTTTTAGCTGTAAAATCATTTGTAATTGCTTATAATTAATAAAATTGATGTGATTATGACAACTAATATATCTATTATATCTAGCTATCATATGAAGTGTTTAAGTTCCAAATCTCCAAAGGTAAGCTTATAGTGCTCGTCACGGCCTCTCATGCCCATATGCACACATAAAAGGAACCAAATAGTGTTTTGTAACACCTCTGGACCACTACAACCCAATGCACCATTCTCCCAAAGTTGTTGTATTTCATCATCTCCTAGAGATTCGGAAGCTTTAGATCTACTACCTTTACCCACTTTTTTTAGCATTTTTCTGCAGGCTACTAATTTCTGACGGGAACTGGCAAATTCTGCATCTCTGATGATGCTATAAGTCTTATGTTTTTCTTTCAAATACCTGTCAAGACTTCTCTGGAAACAAATTAGGGTATCAGGCTCATAAAAATTTCCATCAGTACGTCTGATTTTGCAAAAAAAATGGCCTAATAATCTGTCCAGCTCCACAGGTGGAATGTCTTCTATTAGTCTTTCTTCCTTAATCGACTTGCACCATTTATACCATGTTTTCAAGTCTGATGCCGTCTTCCGTTTTGTGTTGATGTTTTTTTGCATTTCTACAAAATCTTCAAGCTCTTTGTCGTCTAATACACTTTCTTCGCACGCACGCTCTTTTCCTCCCTTTTCGGTCATTTCCTTATTTTCTCCTTCAACAGGACACGCTGAAAATAGCCAATCAGTGATGTCTTCAGAAAACAAAAAAGTAAAGCTTGAGTTTCTTCTTCAGGGAGATCTGGAACATTAGAGGAACCAGAAGCCATCACACAAGAAATTTGTTACCAAGGTATTCGCGCATGAGCAGTACCTAATAAATTTATTATCCATTGGATACCCGAGAATATCACTCGTCTGATTGGCGGTATTTACGCTCGTGCCTGCGGCACTTGCGTAAATACTAAGCCAACAGACTTGTGATATTCTCCTGTATCAAATGAATAAATATATATTATTCATTTGATACAGGAGAATATCGCCAATCAGACGAGTGATATTCTCGGGTATCCAATGGATAATAAATTTATTAGGTACTGCTCATGCTAAATACCGCCAATCAGACGAGTGATATTCTCGGGTATCCAATGGATAATAAATTTATTAGGTACTGCTCATGCGCGAATACCTTGGTAACATTCTATAACCCAGGGGGACGTAATAACCCAACGTAATAACTATGAACACAGGTGATATGGAAAAATATTGCCCTAAGCCACATCCTGTTTAGTTTAATGCATTTTCTATGTGGCAACAGTTATCAGGCTCTGTTCAGTACCTAATAATATATATTTATTTCATGGGTCATGTACCTAAAAATATCATTGTGAAGATATCTAGGGTGGAATAAATATATACATATACCAAAATCTCAATTGAGACTCGTTAGTGACAGTCTCGCTTCGCTCACCCAATTACCTAATGAAATTCGGTTAGAGAGGTATTAATATAATCCCATCTATTTATCATGAAACACCACAATTGGTTATAAAAAAGTGTGCTTATGAATACTTACATGCAGGTAAAGTTATTACGCGAAGTCTAGCTTCTGCTCTTAAACGTCCAACCACTGGTGTTAGTCTGATAAAATATATAGTAGAAGGAAGCAATCGAGAGAGCACATATTCACGAGCATCCTTTGATATTTGTATTCGCACACCAGTAATTCGTTCATGAGGACATTCCGTATATGCAAAATCGTATGTCATATAATAATGATGAAAAGTATCCGAAGGAGTTTGATTCCAACGAACTTCAATTGTTGAAGTAGTTGAAGAATTAAAGGTAAACTTCGGCTTACTAAATGTAACTAAAATTGATAATAAATTTTAAGTTGTTATATTGTTATTGTATTAATTTACAAAATTATTTGAAGGATTCATTTGAATTTTAACCATATAGTTAAGTTACATTGGATTCAAATGAGTATTGTAATATACTCCAATAAATAGTCACATTCGTACCAATTGTCAGCTAAATAATATGACAGACACTTATGTACACTATAAAAAATGGGGTGTTACAATACACTTTTTAAAGTGTTGTGCTACACTGTCTGTAGTACACCCATTGTGTACTGTTACACCTCATGATAGTGTTCTGTTATATCCTTCAAGCACCTTGCAATAAACCTGATCTAGTGTTTGATTATTATTATTAAGGTTATTGTAGTGCATTTGTCTGTCTGTCTGTCTGTCTGTTTGTCATGAATAGCTAGAATTCATAAGACTTGGTCAAACTGGGGGAAATCTAAAAAACTGTTATATGGCAGCTATAATGTATATTTGTTAATTAATGTTTGTGTGTGTTGTGGATTTTTTTGTTATAATTCTTAAGCTAAGCAGAGCCTGTAACATACAATACTTTCACACATTCACACACTTGTTCTATGGAAACACCAATACAAGACTTATATAGTGCGTACTTTCTTCGTGACTTGACTATTGGACAAAGGATTTTTAAGTAGGAACAGTACTGTTGCGGAGGGCATACAGCTATGGCCTACCATAGCCACTACTAGAAAATGAAATCCGGTAAGTTTGTTAGACATAATTGCAAACCACAAAATTCAGATCACGTCAGTGACGACCTTGTTGTACATCAAAGAGGTAAATTTTTAATTTTCTATGATACGAGTAAAGATTGCCACACCAAAGGATTCTGTTTAGTGGAGCATGGAAAGGGGTAGACCACAAAGTATACACAAAATAGCACATGTATAGTATCTGCACAAACAAACCAAAAAATGTCCTTAATATTTTTTATTTGTGTTACCCCTGATAGTGTCTCACTAGATACACTCCCTGCTAATGATGCCCACAATAGATCTTAGTAAAAGTAAAAATTTCTGTGAGTATAAAAAACAATTATATAAACGACATGAAACATGTGACATAGAATGTTGATTCCTAGTTGAGTAGTCATTAAATTAAAATATTGACGTGGATTTAATTTTTTTTCTTAATACCCAAGATATGGTTTAAGTTAATTTAACTCAAGATATTTAAATGACATTAATGCTGATTGGTGTTTTAAGAATCAGATGGCTGGAAAAGTAGCCTGTGTTAGTATCTAATGTAATCACTTCGTTGATGTCAATTTAAAGTTTATTCAGAATTAACAGTAAGAATTGTAAGTTGGCAAATGATTAAGGAACACTCACTGTCCATGTTGTTAGTCAAAAATGTACCAACAGTTTGCAATCATTGACTTGTTTGATGAACATATATATAGCTAATATGGCTGCAACACTACATTTAGCAATAATATAGTACCCCTTTAAAAAATTTGGAAAGAATGTATAGTAGTAAGGTACCGTAGATGTTATTATATGCACAGTTAGTGGCATAGCCAAGGTTAGGCAATGGGAAATACTGTGATGAACATAAAACTACTTATCTATGTAACCCCAAGGCCAACTCATTTGTATTAGTTGTCCTGCTATATTTTCCTCTTTCCTTATCTCTACATCATTCTATCACACTCCAGTACCAGATCGTATCCGTATGGCTTAAAAACCAACTGATCCTCTTAATAATGTCACATACAATTTGTAACCTATTATTCAAACACTAAGTAATCCTACAACATAAGGAGAACTTAGGTCTACAATTATATTTAAACTGTTTTACTGTACGGTTTAGCTAGTTAGACATCAACACTTAAATTGGCTTAACAATTTAAATTAATCTTTAATATGGTGTATCTGATTTGTCCTAATTAAGTGATCTAATTTTCGATCTAGGTGCAGGTTAAAATGAAGTTATTACATTAATTTTGGTTATTATTATGCAATTTAATTTGGAGCTATTACACAATCTTTCATGCAAAAACAATGAACTCTAGCTTCACTATTCAATCATGCATATCTTGAATCATTTAGACTAGTAAGTCATGTTATATCGTAATCATACACATGGCTGCAGCTACACTACTATAATAGAGCCTTTTTGCAATCATAAACCAGTCTTCTCTCAATAACTTTATTTCCATTCTTGTGTGTTAGTGTGTGTTCATTAGTTTGTTAATTCCAAAAATAATTTAAGGCAATCTTCATACAAGAGAAGATTATGGTGACAGTGATTTACCTTTAACTTGGGTGAACTTCCACATTCAGTACTTATGTGTCATGTCAGTGTAACTTATTAGTATACACTTCATCTATGAGACAAGTCAAGTAATTGTTAACTTACATGCTACTTTTCCTTTATCCCATATAATAAAAAGCAGCCAAAAAATCAGCATTCTATGAGTAATAGAGATACACTATAAATTTAGAAATATCCTTCACTTTTGCCAGCTACTTTTTGGTGATATACCATTCAATAGCTGACATGATCACAGTAAATACATTCAATAAATATGTATTATTGGCATATAATAATGGTGTATAGCTGATGACCTGTCACTTTAATGTATTACTTAGCTAACAATTAATGAAGGTCTTTTAATAATAAGTTATTTAACGAGTAAAAAGCCTGTTATGACATTTCAGTGTACTACAGCATCTCAAAAAATGTGCTTACTGCATGTATTGGGGATAAGTATTCCTGTATTTTAATATAAACTACCATAGACGCTGGTTGTTAAGTGTCCCTGTTGACAAGCGCCAGTTTTCTTTGGTGTTTATAACACTTTTTATCAAGCTCTCCAGGAGTCCTGCCAACTGCTATTAGCGCTGCCCCACGCTACCACGTACTGTTCAGCCCCCATTTTCTTACAGTTTTGGAGTGATGAGGTGGGCGCTTAACAACCCTGGGAGTATACACGCCCATTCCAAGTCTTCTCCGTCGTTCCAAGAACCAAGCTGAAGTCCAGCGGCTCTCCAGTATCTTTTTATTTAGAGCGGGGGAACGTCAGCGTTACTCCGGCATAAAATGAACTCGATTTCTTTCCACTGAGCATCCATTATAGTTCTTCTTCCATAACACCAGTGCCAAAGTCAGCCAACACTATAAGTTTATGCTTGCTATAGTAGTACCAAGGAATATAAACTAGGTGCTTCAGCACAAATGGCGAGCGAGCTAGTCTGACTGAAATTGAAATTGAAATGCTGCCTGCAGTGTTTTATATTAATTTATTTACATCTACGATCAGCGAGTAGAATCAGCGAGTGGAATCATTGAGCGTTGGCGAATTAAATGCTTGCAGTGCTATACTGGAAGTGCTAGTGAATTAAACCGAACAACTTTCATACAACCGGACATACTTACACAATACTTACTTCTTGGTTACTCAAGTGGACAATGAATTTTCAAGTTAATACTGTTGTGTAGGACTTATTACTAAGACAAATATTGCATACCACAGCCACTAACTCGAATAGACATGGAACTCTGGTGGATCCACCTATGATGGACCTAATCTGCTAGCACTTTTGGTTCTTGTTTGTGAGGGGGGGTGGGGAGGGTATGGGGATCAAATTCGCTAGCATATTTGGTCCCTCGGACTAATACAGCTAGCAGATTTGGTCTGATCGGACTAAAAACAATCGCTGGGACCAAATGTCCTGTGTCTGGGAGTTAGCCTGGCGTAGCCAGACCTTTACTAAACCGCTACGCTGGGAATGGGTCTGGGGACATGGCCACACCAAATTTATTCTGCCATTATATTGCGGTGGTCAATTACCGTTATTTCTTAACGGGAATCGCACTCCTCAACAACAACAAATAGCCACCCTTTCAACGTTAGGTTAAGCAATCATGGTAAATTTGCGGTAGAAATTCAGGTATAAAGGAGGTGGGGCATTCATCACTTCCACATTTCCTCCAGAACAAATTTGGTATGGCCATGTCCCCAGACCATCCGCTTTCTTTGCGCCGCTACGTGGGTCTGGCTCCGCCAGACTAACTGCGAGTATATGCTAGACTGCGTTTTTTCAGGTTATTAGATGTTCTTGTGTTTAATTAAGAGAGATCTGATTACAGCTGTGTAATGTAAGCCCAATAATATTGTCGTAATACACTAGTGCATGACTTTTTGTTTGGCTAAATAATTATGAAAAATCTTAGTATGTATTATTTGTTTGTTCTAATGTGGTTGTATATCATTAAGTATCCATTCATAGAAAGTAACACTGACAATTGTTAAACTATAAATAGTAGCCATACAGTAAGACAAAATTTAGTATGTTCTTTTGCCAAAGCAGTATTAGCTATCCTCTCAGCTACTAATTAGCTATTGCTAAATATTTATGTGTATTAAATTTAAGTTAAGTATTATCAACACAGCATTAGCAGGTTGATTGATTATAGATGCTCAGATGTATGCTGCTCTTTATTGTGTTGGATGCATTGTAAGTAAAAAAAAGCAAGTAAAGTTCGATTTGTTTTGAATTTGTCCTACTCAATTGAGGTTACTTGATTGCCCAAAGTTATATATAGCAGATTTCATTATGCTTCATAAACAACAAAGTTAATATTCACTTGACTTCACAGAATACTACACATTTAATTGGCTAGCTAGTTCATTTACACTCATTTTGGCAGCAGTCAAAGAGTCATTTACGTGCCATACTATAAAGCTAATTATTGTCACATTTTCATCCTGTTAGTGTCAGTAGCATGTATGTTGAATTTTTTTTTGTTTGCAGCGATAGAATATGTGAATGTTTCAGTTGTGGATGTGCTGCAAATTGTGGTTGTGACATGTTTGGCAGAAAACTCTACGTCATCTAATATTTCCTATCAATTTCTCACTAATAAAGGTAAATGATAAAAAAATAACTATAATTCTATTTTTCGTGATATGACTGTATGGTCAGAGAAAAGTGGTGCAGTTATTTATAGATATATCGAACTTTTTATCACTATAAGTAAGAAATTAATAATAGAAGAATCCTATGCACTAGTAGCTTAAACTTGGTTTGATGTTTAAATTTTCCTTACTATAATAATACAAATAACTTGTTACTTAACTTATAAATCCAGAATAGCTACTACAGAAGTATCCACTACTCAAGAAGAAGAAAGTAATTTTGTATTTGTTTGCTAAAATTAATGGTCTTTCGCTTTTGTACCTAATTCAGATAGTCAAAATAGTTTAAATTTGATACTACAGTAGTTACTATAACCAATACTCTGGAAATTGAGGTAAGTAGTAATTCCATATTTGTTGGCTAAAATTACAAAAGACACAACAACAACACTGGCCTATTTTTTTTGTAGCTGAGAGCCCATTCAAGGATTACTGGTTTAGGAGTCAAAATAGCTTAAGTTTGATACTACAGAAGTTACCATCACTCAGTAAGAGAGTAATTTTGTATTCTTTTGCTAGAAGTAATGTTCAACTGCTGTTTGCATGAACTAAGCTAAAATATAATATGTAGTAGCAATACTGAAGTTTTATGTTACCTAACCAGGCATGCTCACTCAATGTTTATGTTCAAGCACAATACTAGTTGGGAGAGAGCTGAGTGAGCTAGACACTCTCAGGAGTAACACAAGTAAAAATCGGGGATGTTTGTTTGTTGACAGCGAGCGGAGCGAGCGAGATAGAGTTAGGGGTGGATAATTATCTAGCGAGCGAAGCGAGCGAGAATCTATTAGGGGTGAACAATAACATATACCCGATTTTCATTTAGTGAAAATGGGTATATGTTATTGGCGAACAAGCAAGCGAGCGATACAGTTTTAGGGGTAAACAATGCAAAATCGGGTATATATGTGCGATGTATTATTCAGCGAAGCGAGCGGAGCTGACTCTCTAATGAGTCTGCGATATATATATATATATTTTTTTTATTTTGTTCTTGTTAATTCTAGGAATTGTTTTTGTTCTTGCGTGGGAGTACGTGTGCACATTTTCTCCTACGCGCTTGCGCGGGCCAGGTAACTTTCTTAGCAACATTTTGTTTTGTTTACCCGCTGTACGAAGTAGCGATGCCCAGTGAAACAAATTCTGTGAAAGAGAGACAAAACGTTAGAAACGCTCGGTCAAGAGCTTTGAGGACGTTAGAAACTCCAGAAGAAAAATTAGTAAGGAGAGAGAGAGATAAGAAATGAAAAAGACAGGGCAAGGAGGAGGAGAGCTAAAACGAAACAGAAACAGGTAGCATTGTTTTCTCACTTTGACAGTATTATTTTGTAGCCACACCGAGCATGCATGAAATAGCTGCAATTACAGGGAACTTGCATAGCTCGCTTCGCTATTTTGTGCTATTAGAGCGCATCACTAGTTATGTTATAGTTATTAACCAAAATTGAGGTTTATATGCGATTTATAAATCGCAATACAAACCTAATGATTTTGGTTTATAACTATTTTAAATCCCGCGGACATAGTTACCTGGTGACACAACAAAAACAAAGCAAAGAGAATAAAGAAGAAACTACTAGTTTCTCCTATAAACACGGTCTTTTAGGCTTGACTCCACTTTCTCCTGATACTACAGCATTAAGAAAGTCTTATTTGAAACTTGGGCTCAAAATTGTGGGATAATTCCTGCGAAATGCTTTTTTTCAAGTCCCAAAAAGTTACTGCGACTGGTTACTAAGGCAACCCTATAACAGACTTAATTTCAAAACATCGTCGTTTTGGGGGCTGCTAAAAATGCCTCTTGTTGGTTATCAAGTGCCACTGGTAGCCAGAATGGCTAAATGATAATACTAAAGAAGCCACTATTACTTGGAAGAAGCTGAGGTAAGTACGTAGTTCCATCTTGTTAGCTAAAATTACAAAAATAACTCAGGCTATTGTTGTTTTTTTTAGAGCTGAGAGCTTGTTCACAGTTACTGGTGACTGAGGTAGTCAGAATGGCTGAAATTGCATACTACAAAGGTACCACTGTCAGAATACCTTATAACAATGCTAAGGAAGCCACCACTACTAGAAAGAAACTGAGGTAAGTACTAAATTCCATGTTATTTGTAAGTTAAAATTACAAAAATAACTTCGGCCTTTCTGTTTTATAGCTGAGTGCATGTCAAGAGGGACTGGTAATTCAGATAGTCAGAATGGCTTCAATTTGATACTGCAGATGTTACTACTACTCAAGAAAATGATGTAATAAAGTGATTTTGTATTTGTATGCTAAATTAATGGTCTTTTGTTTTGTAGCTGAGAGCTTGTTGTCAAGAATTACTGGTAATTCAGATAGTCAAAATAGCTTAAATTTGTAACTACAGAAGTTCCCAATACTCTGGAAATTGAGGCAAGTTACACAAAATTAATACTGGCCTATTTATTTTGTAGCTGAGAGCTTGTTCAAGAGTTACTGGTAATTGCGGTAATCAGAATTGCTCAAGTTTGATACTACAGAAGTTACCATTACTCAGGTAAGAGTGTAATTTATTTATTTTTGTGTTTGCTAAAATTAATGGTCAACTGTTTTTGCACGAATAAAATAATATTAATCGGCGAGCGAGACACTTACAGGGGTAACACAATTGAAAATCGGGGATGTTTGTTTATTGGCGAGCAAGCGAAGCGAGCGAGCTACTCTAAGATGTAGTCTATGAAAATCCTGAATACGTCTTTTTTGAATACGTTCATTTTTTTTTTGAATACGGTACGTCGTCGTTTAAACGCGCGCGCATTCCAGAACTTCGCTCGCTCGCCCAACCAATGCTACACGAGCATTTTCTAGATGTAGTCTATGGAAATCCTGAATACGTCTTTTTTGAATACGTTCATTTTTTTTTTGAATACGGTACGTCGTCGTTTAAACGCGCGCGCATTCCAGAACTTCGCTCGCTCGCCCAACCAATGCTACACGAGCATTTTCTAGTTAATTGGCGAGCGAGCGTAGCGAGCGAGACACTTACAGGGGTAACACAATCGAAAATCGGGGATGTTTGTTGGCGAGCGAGCGTAGCGAGCGAGACAGTATTAGGGGTGGATAATGCAAAATCGGGTATATGTTATATGTATATATGTATATATGTATGTATGTATGGATTGTACGTATGCCCTTTAAACGCGCGCGCAGGAAACTTTTTTCTTCAAAAAACACGGCTTTTTAGGCTTGACCCCAGTTTATTCTGAAACTACAGCATTAAGCAAGCCTTACTTTATACTTAAGCTCCAAAGTGTGAGAAAATTCCTTCGAAAATGCTTGCTTTTCAAGAAACAAAAAGTTGATTCGACCGGTTACTATGACATTGAAAACCCTTTACCAGATTTAAATTCAAAAACTTCGCCTTTTTTCCGGCTAAGTGCGGCTTGTTAGTTGTGAAGAGCCACCTGTAGTCAGTACTAAGAGAGCTATCACTACTTCTGAAAAGCGTATGTAAGCACATAAAGTATTAAAGCTGAGGAAGCTACTACTACTCCGGGGATGCTGAGGTAAGTACGTAATTCCATATTTGTTAGCTAAATAAGCAAAAATAACTCTGGCCTTTCTTTTTTATAGCTAAGAGCTTGTTGTCAACAGTGACTGGTAAATTCAAATAGTCAGAATGACTCAAATTTGGTACTACAAAATTACCACCATGCTCAAGAAAATGAGATAAGAAAGTAATTTTGTATTTGTGTGCTAAAATTGATTGTCTTTTGTTTTTGTAGGTGAGAGCTTGTCAAGAATTCAAGGTAATTCAGATGGTCAAAGTAACTTCAATTTGATACTACAGAAGTTATCAATACTCAAGAATGATGTAAGTAGTAATTTCATATTTGTTGGCTAAAATTACAAATAATAACACTGGTTTATTTTTTATCGTAGCTGAGAGCTTGTTCAAGAGTTACTGGTGATTGAGATTATCAGAATGGTTGATGTTTGATACTACAAACGTTACCATTAATAAGGTAAGAGAGTGATTTTGTATTTGTTTGCTGAAATCAAATGTCATAACTGCTATTATAGTTTTTGCATGAAATAAGCTAAAACATAGTAACATTTTATGTTACCTAACTATCAGGCTCGCTCGCCATTTGTGCTCAAGCACACCACTAGTTTATTTAGATATATGTATGGACGTATGTATGTCATTTTGTACTTTGACCCTCGCGTTTTTGTGTTAGTTATGTGGTCGACCCCGTCCAAAATTGCACTAAACAGAATCCTCTGGTTTATCGATCAGTACCTGTGTCACCCTAGAAATTGAATTGTTTACCGTTTTGAATTCTTTTGCGGGTGCAGTTCAAACTTGAAAACTTAAGGGACTTCCATTTCTATTCGAGTTAGTGGCGGTGGTAAGTCAATGCGCTCTTTGTCATGGTTATAAGCCGTGCGCAACAGAATTTACTTGAAAATACATTGTCCACTAGACTACTGCGAAGCTAAGTCTGTGTAAGTGCATTTCCAGTTGTGTCAAAGCATTGTGTGTTACAACCACTACTTAGCTAAAGAATATCACAAAGAAAACTTTTAAATAACGTGTATTGTTTTGTTGTTGTTTTTTTCTTTAAGCAGTTGCAGAGAGTTGTTACTATGGCACTGAAATCCCTTTACCCTGTATGCTAAATTAAAAAACTGGACCTTATTTTCAGTTAGTCTCACGTTGCCGACCCTTTACCCTCTATTAATACGGAATATTATTCCGTATTAATAGAGGGTAAAGGGTCGGCAACGCCAGACTAATTTTCAGTAGCTTCAGTGTTAGAAGTCAAAATCATTCATATAAAAATAGTATAGTCTTTAGGCTCGCTCGCCATTTGTGCTCAAGCACATCACTAGTATATATGTTTGGACGTATCTATGTCATTTTGTACTTTGACCCTCCGTATTTTTGTGTTCGCTCGGCGTTCGACCCGGTCCCAAACTTCACTAAACAGAATCCTCTGGTTTAGCGACCATTACCCGTGTCACCTTAGAAATTGAATATAGTTTACCGCTTTGAATTGTTTTGCGGGTGCAGTTAAAACTTAAAAACTTATGGGAGCTCTATTTCTATTCGAGTTAGTGGCGGTGGTAAGTTAATACACTATTTGTCAGAGTTATAAGCACTACTCAACAGCATCTACTTGACAATTAATTGTCCACTAGTCGAACCACGAAGGTAAGTCTTGCGTAGGTATGTTCAGTTGTGTGAAAGTATTGTGCGTTACAACTACTATTAAGAATATCACAAAGAAAATTTTAAATAACGTGACTTGATTTTGTTGCTTCTTTTTCACTTCAAACAGTTGAGGGGAGTGGTTACTATGGCATTGGATCCCCTTTACCGTATATGCGTAATTTTACAACTCGACTTTATTTTAGTAGTTTGAATAACAATAGTGTAGTTTAAGGCTCGCTCGCCATTTGTGCTCAAGCACACCACTAGTTATGTAGTAACAATACTGTAGTTTTTAACTAGGCAGGTTCATTCGCCATTTGTGCTCAAGCACATCACTAGTTGGCGTTCGGTTGTCGACCCCGTCCCAAATTGCACTAAACAGAATCCTCTGGTTTATCGATCAGTACCCGTATCACCTTAGAAATTGAATTGTTTACCGTTTTGAATTCTTTTGCCGGTACAGTTAAAACTTGACAACTTAAGGGACTTCCATTTCTATTCGAGTTAGTGGCGGTGGTAAGTCAATGCGCTCTTTGTCATGGTTATAAGCCGTGCGCACAGTATTTACCTGAAAATACATTGTCCACTAGACTACTGCGAAGTCTGTGTAGGTGCATGTCCAGCTGTGTCAAAGCATTGTGTGTTACAACCACTACTTAGCTAAAGAATATCACAAAGAAAACTTTTAAATAACGTGTATTGTTTTGTTGTTGTTGTTTTTTTCCTTCAATTCAAGCAGTTGCAGAGAGTTTGTTACTATGGCACTGAAATCCCTTTACCCTGTATGCTAAATTAAAAAACTTGACCTTATTTTCAGTAGCTTCAGTGTTAGAAGTCAATAAAAATAGTATAGTCTTTAGGCTCGCTCGCCATTTGTGCTCAAGCACACCACTAGTATATATGTATATTTGGTATGTATGCCCCTTAAACGCACGCGCGGGTTCCTTTTTTCTCCAAAAAAATTGGCTTTTTAGGCTTGATCCCACTTTCTTCTGATACAATGGCATTAAGCAAGTCTTCTTCAAACTATGGCTCCAAATCGTGAGATAATTCCTGCGACAAGCTTGTTTTTCAAGTCCCCAAAAGTTACTGTGACTGGTTACTATGACAATGAAAACCCTTTACCAGACATAATTTCTTAACTTCTTATTTTTTGGGCTGCTAAATGCCGCTTGTTAGTTGTCAAATGCCACTGGTAGCAAGAATGGCTAAATATTAATACTGAGGAAGCCACTGAAGCATGATTATACCACTTCTTACTTACAAACAACAAAAGAGAAACGACAAAGTTACAAACCCAGTATGACCGGTTATCATACAGCATGTGAGGTGAAAGTTCGCTGATGAGCTGGTAAAGGATCGATAACTGCCCGCCACAGTACTCCCATTCCAGTGAACAAGAAGTGAACGATTAGCGGATGTAGCTAGCAAGGTGGGAAGGCCAATGCACATGACGTCCTGACCTCATAGAACATGTCGCACTTGGGGTGGGTGGTTGGAGTGTAGGTAAGGGCGTGGCGATATCCGAATTGGATGATTTCGAGTTTGGTGGTGACGAAGTAACAGCAGTGGAGGGGTCTAATTGAGCCACTTTTGGTCGGTCGACTGATACTGTGTCCTGGCGGCCGTTGAGGTCCAGAAGAAAACACTTGTCTGTACGATGCAAAACTTTAAACGGACCATCGTAGGGCGGCTGGAGTGGCTTCCTGACTGCATCATGACGCACAAAGACATAAGGTGCCGAGAATAGATCACTACTGATACTGGATTGAGGGGAAGAGTGCACACGGGAGTTCATCGTATGCAAAGATTGCATAGCCCACTTGAGCTCCATGACATATCTGCCAGGGTCAGTGTTGAGCTCATCAGTAGCAGAGACGAAGAATTCTTCAGGAAAATGTAGTGTAATACCATAAACTAGTTCACAAGAAGTGCAACCTATGTCCTCCTTGAGAGAAGAGCGAATTCCCAACAAGGTCAAGGGAAGTGCCTCCGTCCAATGTTCAGGACAAGGATAGGACTTGATAGAAGCTTTTAACTGGTGATGTAACCGTTCAACGAGTCCATTAGACATGGGATGGTAGGCTGTAGTACGTAAGTGCTTGGTACCAAGGAGCCCCGTGAAAGCCTTCCACAGGTGCGACTCGAACTGACGTCCACGATCAGTTGTTACTGTAGAAGGAGTACCAAAGCGAGATATCCACGTATGCACAAATGCTCGGGCTACTGTGTCAGCAGTACTGTCTGGAATGGGAATGGCTTCTGGCCATCGTGTGAAGCGATCGACACAGGTGAGTACGTACGCACAACCATTCGAAGGAGGAAGTGGACCAACAAGATCAATGTGAATCTTGTCAAAGTGAACATCTGGCTTAGAAAAGGTGCCAAGTGGAGCAGTGTTGTGGCGATGAACTTTGGAGGTTGACACTTCACACAGGAGCGAGCCCAGTTCCGCACATCCATGTTGATTCCAGGCCACACGAATCTACTTGTCACCAATCGCTGGGTCTCCCGAATTCAAGGGTGAGTGACAGAATGCAGACAGTTGAAGATTGCTCTGCGAAAACTCTCAGGAACGTACGGGCGATGTTTTCCAGTGGAGACATCACACAAAATGGTGGCGCCATCAGACAGAGCTAGAGGAATGTGCTGAAGTTGAAGGGACGTATCAGCCTGGATTCTTGGCAGGTCCGGGTCACCTGCCTGAGCTGCTGCTAAGAGCCTGAAATCCACTACCGGGGCTGTGTCTCCAGTGTGCAATGCGTTTGCAGTGATTCTCGATAAGGCGTCAGCAGCTAAGTCGTGTGAGCCCTGTACATGACGGAGATCAGTTGTGAACTGAGAGATGAAATTCAGGTGACACATCTGTCGCGGTGAATGATGATCTGGACGAGTAGATAAAGCATAGGTCAATGGCTTGTGTTCTGTGAGGACGTAGAATTCCCTGCCTTCTAAGAAATAACGAAAATGAGTGATGGAAAGATATACTGCGAGAAGTTCCCAATCGAAAGTACTGTACCGCGTCTTGGCTAGCTTGAGGCACTTAGAGAACAAGGCAATATGGCACCATTGACTATCACGATACTGCTGTAGCACAGCACCCACTGCCACATCCGAGGCATTGGTCATGACACAAGTAGGAGCGTCAGGCATAAGATGTGACAGCAGTGTGGCGTTGGCCAGGACATTCTTAGACTTAGTGAATGCAGCTGAAGCAGCGTCTGTCCATTCAAGGGTGTCTGAAGGGCGCCCATTGTTCTTGAGCATAGAGGTGAGTGGAGACAGAATAGAGGCGCAGTGTGGAATAAAACGACGATAAAAGTTAATGAGTACCAAGAATTCCTGAAGTTTACGAGTAGTGGTCGGTTGGGGAAATTCCTGAATCGCTTGGACCTTGCCTTCTAGTGGATGAATGCCAGTCGAGTCTACAACGTGACCGAGGAAATGCAGAGACGATGCACCAAACACACTCTTAGCAACATTGATCACGATGCCATGAGCTTCAAGACCAAGTGAAGATGATGAATGTGTTCATCCGGGAAGTGACTAGCGATGAGCAGGTCGTCGATGTAGCCAAAACAGAAGTGCAACCCACGAAGGACTTCGTCTATGGAACGTTGAAAGGTTTAGGCAGAATTCGGAAAGACCGAACTGAGTCGTAATTGCAATCTTGTGGATATCCTCGGGCGCTACTGGGATCTGATGATACGCTCGCACTAGATCAATATGCGAAAAGATAGTGGTTCCTTGGAGTGAAACTGTGAAATCTTGGAGATGTGTGATGGGGTATCGATCCGGTACAGTTGAATTGTTGAGAGTTCGATAATCGCCACATGGTCTCCAGTCGCCTTCTGTCTTCTTCGGCACCATGTGTAACGGTGAGGACCAGTTACTCGAGGAGGATATAATGATGCCAAGTTCCAACATGTGATCAAATTCTTGTCGTGCTATTTTAAGTCGTTCCGGAGAGAGTCGACAAGTGCGTGCAGACACTGGAGGACCTGTGGTTGTGTTGTGATGTGAAACATGGTGCTTCACCGGCTGGTTACGGAATGACGCTTGCATAACAGTCGGAAATTCTACTAGTAGGCGAGAATAACACGTATCGTTTGGGATGGGTAGCACGATAGCAGGGGCCACGGGGGGCGATGAACTTATGATTCCATTGACCTGCAACTTTGTAGTGGTAACCAACAGCTTGCCGTTATGAACGTCCACTGCAAGACCAAAGTGTCGTAGCAAGTCAGCACCTAGGATTGGCTGATTCACGTCAGCAATGACAAACACCCATCTGAAGGTACGGTGAAGGCCGAGGTCGAGTGAGAGAAAGCGTTGACCATAGGTCGCAATATCTGTTTGATTGACAGCTTGAAGGCAGAATTTCTCTCGTCGACTACGATCAGTGCGGGATGGAGGCACAATGCTAACCTCAGCCCTAGTGTCAACTAGGAAACGGAAACTAGTGGAGTTGTCGTGTATGTAAAAGAGGCGACTATATGGAAGGCCAGGTACACCCGTCGCCCTCAGGGACTGGCCTGATCGTTTAACTGACGGTCACAAGGAGATCTGCATCTTCTAGCTTGTTCCCCGATTTTGGCATGATACCAACACAGTGAGGGTGCATCTGACGCAGGAGGGGTCGGTTTAGGAGAGCGATGTGAAGGTGAAGAGCCGTGACGTGAAGCGGAAGAAGTTGAACGAGAAGAACGGGAGCGCCGATCCAGTGAGTGAACAAGTTTCTGCAGGCGAGAGACTTCAGTACATTGCTGTTCTATCTCAGTAGATAGAAGTTTGACGGCAGATTCAGCGGGTGCGGCTACCTCCAAATCTTTGTCAGCCAACTAACCTAGCTTGTCTAGGCTTGAAGTTTCTGGAGTAGACGCCAAGACCATCCTCACATTGCGTGGTAATCTCTGTAGGATCAGTTCTCTCAAAAAGGAACTATTTGCAATTCCTGGGCGATCTCCAATGAGCTGTTGCATTCTTCTGAGGAGTTGTGTGGGCTTGCGGTCACCTAACTCTTCTGAAGTGAAAACTTGCTGAAGCCTCTGTTGCTCAGAAGCGGCGGTTCTACGTATGAGCTGCTCCTTCAGGACTTCATTGGGGCGTTCCCCGGGCGGTCTAAGTACGAAGTCGCGTACCTCGGCAGCGTACTCGGGAGCAAGGGAAGAGATAACGTGGTTAAACACTTCGACCGCTGGGCTGTGACGTGTCTGTTAGCAAACTTGGATTCCACTTGAGCGAACCATATTTCCGGATCAGAAGGCTAAAATGCCAGAAGTTTGAGGTTGACTGTTATTGCAGAAATGTCGGCAGCAGCAGGCATTCTTGATTCCTCTGTTGAAGCATCTTCACTTTCGACAGACATAGCAAGTTCAATGTTCGGGCGTCGAGGTCACCAATGAAGCGTGATTATACTACTTCTTACTTACAAACAACAAAAGAGAAACGACAAAGTTACAAACCCAGTGTGACTGGTTATCATACAGCATGTGTGTGGTAATGATCGTCTGATGTGAAAGTTCGTTGATGAGTTGGTAAAGGATCGATAACTGCCCGCCACACCACCATTACTTGGGAGAAGCTGAGGTAAGTACGTAGTTCCATAATTTTGTTAGCTAAATTACAAAAATAACTCGTGGCTATTACTTTTTTGGTAGAGCTGGGAGCTTGTTCACCAGTGACTGGTAATTGAGGTGTCAGAAAGCTTTATATTAACACTAAAAAGCCACCACTCCTTGGGGGAAGCTGATGCAAGTACGTTATCCCATATTTGTTAGAAATTGCAAAAATAACTCTTGACTTCTTTTTATTGTACCTGAGAGCTTGTTTCAAGAGTTACTGTTAATTGAGCTAGTCAGAGTGGCTTAAATTTAATATTACAGAAGTTACCACTATTCAAGAAAATGAGGTAAAGCAGTAATTTTGTATTTGTTTGCTTGTTGGACTTTTTTTTGTAGCTATGAGCTTGTTCAAGAGTTAATGATAATTGAGGTGGTCAGAATGGCTTAAATTTGATACTACAGAAAAGGGAATTGAGGTGAGAAGTAATTATTTATAATTATATTCTTGCTAAAATTATTGGTAAACTGCTATAATTATACTGTCTTGCAAGAACTAAGCTAAAATTATGTAATCTGACTAGGCAGTAGGCCCTTCCAGATTATGCTAGCATTTTTCTGGAATAATAGACATGAAATAGCATAGTGGAATAATTCTAGAATAATAAGGTATTTAGGAGAATAATAAAGGGAAAATGGGAATAATTAGTGCATATTCCTTTCTCATAAAGAAAATCAATAGTGATTTTTTGCTCTCATTTTCTTATTCAACAAGGACGTAAACATTTAGAAAGGTGTTTGTAGGGTAGATCTTCATTACTTGATTAAAGCTGCTGGATTTGTATTGGCCACTTTGTTATTGTACTTCCAAAAATGAAAAAGTTTGGAGTACTGGAAGAGCTGTCAGCTCAGGCTCAGAGTCAGGAAGTCATCTGGAGAGTTATGCTAACGGTTTCTCGAACTTTTTCAGCTGTAGCAGAGCAAGTTTTCTCCATTCTTTGAACATTTTTACTGGGATATTCAAAGCTTTCACTGAGAGTAGCTAGCAATATAGTGAATCCTCTATATTGAGTAATTCAGTATAGCAGTAAGAGAGACTGAGTCTTTTACTCATTCATTTCATAATGTACCAACTCTTTAGCTATATATAGCTGCTGGAGTCATCACTATTTCACTTATTCCTAATTGGAGTAACAAGAGAATTATTAGACAATTTACAGAATAGTATGCTATTCTTTTGGAAATAAAAAAAATTCAAAAAATTCAGAGAATAATCTGGCAGGTTCTACTGGGCAGGCTCGCTCGATATTTGGGCACAAGCACACCACTAGTGCAAAATCGGGTATAATGTTTGATTTTGTATGGATTGTATGTATGCCCCTTAAACGTGCGTGCGGGTACCTTTTTTCTCCTAAAAACACGGCCTTTTAGGCTTGAACCCACTTTTTTCTGATACTACAGCAACTTACTTGAAACTTGAGCTCAGAATTTTGAGATAATTCCTGCGAAACGCTTGTTTTTCAAGTCCCAAAAAGTTACTGCGACTGGTTACTATGGCATTGAAAACCCTTTACAGGACATAATTTCAAAACTTCGTCGTTCTTTGGGGCTTCGAAAAATGCCGCTTGTTGGTTGACAAGTGCCACTAGTAGCCAGAATAGCAAAATAAAAATGCTAAGGAAGCCACAATTACTAGGAAGAAGCTGAGGTAAAGTACATAGTTCCGTACTTGTTAGCAAAATTACAAAAATAACTCTGCGTATGTGAGAATACCTTATAACAATGTTGAAGAAGCTACCACTACTAGAGGGAAACTGAGCTAAGTACTTAATTCCTATTTGTAAGTTAAAAATGCAAAAAATAACAGTGGCCTTTCTTTTTTTGTAGTTTATTTGTCAAGAGAGACTGGTAATTCAGATAGTCAAAATGGCTTCAATTTGATACTACACAAGTTACCACAACTCATGAAAATGAGGTAAGAAAGTAATTTTGTATTTTTTTGCTAAAATTAATGGTCTTTTGTTATGTAACTGAGAGCTTGTTGTCAAGAATTACTGGTAATTCAGATAGTCAAAATAGCTTAAATTTGTAACTACAGAAGTCCAAATACTCAGGATATTGAGGCAAGTAGTAATTCCATGTTTGTGGGCTAATATTACAGAAATAACACTGGCCTGATTTATTTTGTAGCTGAGAGCTTGTTCAAGAGTACTGGTAATTGAGGTAGTCAGAAATAATACTACAGAAGTTACTATTATACTCAGGTAAGAGCGTAATTTGGTATTTGTTTGCTAAAATTAATGGTCAACTGCTATTATATTGTTTTGCATGAATTAAGCTAAAATATAAATTATGTAGTTATAATACTGTAGTTTAACTATAGTATCTTCAAGTTGAGTTGGCACGACCACCACAAGCGCGGTAATTGAGGAATGCATTTAGTACTTTACCGGAAGCAATTTAGTCATGTGAATCCAAGTCAATTAAGCGCGCAAACGTCAACATTGCACGTGAAAAAGGGGGGGTTACGCAGGTGCGCATACTGTAATTTTTGAAAGAAAGAAATTTAGTGAAGTTTATGGAGTTTTTTGGGCGCTGTATAGCTCATCTCGTCTGTTTTCAATTATATTTATGTTTCTTACGCGCAGATAATGTACAGCAGATGGAAAACGCAAACTGGTGGGGCATTCTTCTAAAGAGACAGGATTAAAATTAGTCAATTCTACCTACTGTGTCCCTAGAAATATTCTGATAGCCACAGGATTCAGCAGTACAGTACTGTTAACTTGTAGCTAAATTTACTAGACTTTCTTGTTAGATAAAATTATCAATTGTTTCATTTATTTATAATATGTATATGAAAATTGATGAAATGATAGAATTTAAGTAGTACATATATACAAAATATAGTTGTGATCCGAGTTGAAGGTGGAGTGCTGCCTGAGTTGGTCCTAATCCTTACAATATATGGTATCTATAGTAGTGAAGAAAAGGAATTGGCATAAACACGGCTTTGACAAGCACACAATTTAAGACTTGATATGATTTCCTCCGTTGAAGGCATATAGATTGGCATAGGAATTGTCACAGAGTTTAACTTGCGATAGTCGACAACTATCCGGATAGATCCGTCATTTTTTTCACTGGAATAGGGGGAGAGGACCACTCACTATGGCTGGGCTCGTGAATCAAGCTCTTCCTTGAACTTACCCTGGACACTAATAGGAATGGTGTAGGAAGGTGACCAAACCGGGACATTGCTAGTGGTATGAATAGACATTGTGGTAATATCGGTTTCCCCTGGAATGACAGTGAGGCAGGATGCATTATGGGAATAGACCTTTTCTATCAATGACTTCTGATCAGGAGAGAGATTCTCACCCATAAAATGATCAGGGATAACATACTCAGGGTCATACTCAGCACACTGCTCTGAAACCGTCAGAACCTTGTGACAGTGACTATCAGGCTCATCAGTGTATGGCTTGAACTGATTAATATGTATGACTTTGTAATGAGTCTTAGTGCCATCCTTCCAAGAAACTTTATAAGTCACAGGGGTGACCTGGCTAACTACCTTGTATGGACCTTCCCATGAAGTAGCAAAGGCTTTGTCAAGACCAGGAGTTTTCCAAAGGACTAGCGAACCATCAGCAAAAGTTCTATGGGTGCCACCATCTCTTTTTTCATGTTCTCTCAATCTATCTTCATTCATACGCACACTCATGGACTGCAATACGGTATTCAAATTATTTTGCAAGTCTGACATGTATTGTGTAACATTAACAGGCTGCTTGCCAGGGTCAGTCCAAAACGATTTCAGAGTGGCAAGAATATGAGGGGTCTCTAGCCCATAATGGAGCTCAAATGGGGTATACCCAGAAATTCTATGAGGCATGTTCCTTAAATAAAATATAGCTAGGTCAAGTTCATCAGGCCAATTACGTTCATATTATATATGGGCTTAACGAAGTCAAGTAGGTCTTCACTGGAATAACCACAAGACTTTTAAATGACTGACTTTAAACCATGATAGTCTTTAGAGAATGACCCAGCATGACGGAAATAGTACTCAAGTGTTTTCCCAGTAAGTATCTGCTGCAACCCATGCACCCACATCTCTACAGGAACAGACTGTTCAAATTAACGTACGTTCAATCCTTGAGAAGCAGGCGTACGCAGTCTCGGAAGACATCATTTTGGGAATGCGAGAGATTTCTTTAGCTGCTTGCTCCTGCTCGCGACGAACCTTGTCTTCGATGTTCCTGATTGTGTTAGCTTTTTGCAAGGCGGCTTCTTTGTCTGCTATTTCCTTTTGGAGAGTTGCTTTCCTGTCTTCTTTAGCCTTGAGAATTTCCAACTGTTTGGCCTGGAAACGGTCTTGGCGATCTAGGTCCTCCTTTCTCTGTAGCTCTAAATACTGCAGCAGTAGCCTTATGTCGCTTGAGGAAGTAGGAGCATCTTTTGAACCCGGAAGAGCCTCACTAATTACTGGCATAGGTGGTGGTCTAGATACACCCACTAAAGGTTCATGACTAACAGTCATTGTAGGTACCTCGGCTGGAGTGATGCCTCGATGGAAAAGTCGTGTTTATTTTTCGCTTGACTGCGAGTAGTCATCGAGTGAAGCGGACGGTGAGAAGTTGGAGGATCCCCAGGGAAGGTGGACATAATGGCATACAAAGCAAAAAGAGACAATGACACAATTACACAGGAAAAAAATGTAAGATACAACAGCGTTCTAGACACTAATGATTAAATTGCTAGAAAATACAAGAAGGAAATAATTGACTAAAACAATCACAATTCTTAGCATGTACAAATAAACAAGTAAAAGATATGAAATTTAGCTGAAAGGTAGAAGTGGAGAGAGGCTGGCAAGACGGCTGATGAAGAAGGAGAGTTCCAGAGTTACCGCTGCCACCACGTGTGGGAGATTAGAGTTCCCAGGAGCTTCTTTATAAGTTCCCCAGAATAGAGATGAATCAGTTCTAGGCACATAGGTGCCAACTTTCCTGAATCTATTTCAGGGACAAAAACCACACCCTGGCCACACCCAAATAGCACACCCACAATGACATAATTTTTAATGAGACCATATATGCAAAAGTTTAAAATTACAATAGCTGTTCTTCTTCAACCTTTTGAACTTCTACCTATTCCTTGAAATTCTTCTACCCACTTTCTATCAAAGTGACACTGCCTTTTCAATTTCTGCTTTTTTGGTGGAAGACCTTCTTCAGACATGACCAGTTCAAACTAGTGTGTATATGATAAGTAACTGAAGGCAAGTGAAGTGATTGAAGTGTGATTGCATTATTGTTTTGTGCATGTCGTCATTGTGACTCGTGTATATCAGGCACGTGCAAATAAAAGCGAGCTACAGCAATTTTGCTGTAGCATAGCTAACTAGCTTTAGCCTTTTATATACTTGTGGCATGTTTATAGTTAGTGTGGTTAATAGTTGCTTTGATTAGGTCTAGACAGCCAGCTGGCTAGCACAGCTATAAGTAAATACCCAAAGGCCTGCAGTCTGCTGAAACATGTTGGCATTAAAAATGAATTGTTTGGTATAAAAAATCAAATTGGTATAACATGAACTATAACCAGCAAGAAAAAACTTTAAAATAGTTTATTTATGTTTCTTTTTCTCATGCACCCTTATTCATTTGTGATAGCTGGTTTTCTATATATTGGCTGGCTAAGTATCATCCTAGAGTTTTTGCTGTATCTCATATTAACCTATGACACTAACTGAACCCAGAACTAACCTCTCTCGGGCTCAGGGAAGCTTAACTCCTGGTGGCAGCGACCTGCCTACATAGGTGCCAACTGTCCCGGATCATCCGGGGGGACAGTCCTGGATTTATCACTCTGTCACAGACCGGAAAGTGCACAATAGCTCTATGGTTTGTCCCGGGAAGCCTGCAGGCTAGTGAAGTAGTTTCTGCCATCATCAGGGCTGATTTACAAAAATCAAAAAACAAAAAGCTATAATTAGCCTAAGGGTTATGCTTGACAAAATGCAATATATTGCCTAAGGTTTATTCTTGTTTATTTATGTGAGTGGCCTCTAGCTGCTCTCAATACTAAAGGGGAAAGCTCCATTCCAAAGTCCCTATTCATGGTTAAGTTGTTATAACATAAATAAACTAGTTAATTAAATAATTACATAATTGATGAATGCAAAGTAAGTAATGATATAATTGATAAATAGGAGAGTAGATAATTAAATAATTACTGAGGAAGGACATGGGAAGTACATCAGAGTCAATGTATGGGTGGAACTTAAACAGTTAATTAATGTTGGTACCACAAAGACACTAAGATCACTTCTCACTGAAGTCAAAGATACTATACCTATTACCACAGAGTCATCCACAGTGTACAGTATGCCCTGAAGTTGTGGTAAAGTATACATAGGTGAAATAACTAGAAGGCTCGAGCAGAGAGTAAAAGAACATCAGCAGACATTGCTGAACATACTTGGCAGTAGCATCACTTCATTAAAACGGGAAGAGGTAATAGTTGTAGACAGAGCCAGTAAGAATCATGAGTTGAAGATCAAGGAAGCTCTGCACATACAGATGACACCTGACAACAACAAATTTAATAGAGACATAGGTTTAGAGCTTCCAGGATGCTGGCTGTCCATGCTGCGTGCAAATCACCCCCTAGGATATAATAAACAGTAAGAGTGCCCTCCAGAAATCTTGCCGTTTACTTTGTGTTATTATATCACCATGGAGAGTTTGGCCGCAGTTGACCCCTGTATTTTACGATTAATACTTCATCCCAATGTATTCACCTTAACATCCCATGTACATTCCTATTTACCTCATATCCACTTGTTCTATGTGTATATTGGCCAGTCTTACTACACTGTTGTTCGGGTTCACCCTCACGAGAATTAATCTCTCTCTCTGCTGACTCAGGTGTGCATGTTGTGTGTATGTTGTATATTTGACCGTAATTCCCCTAGTTATCTTGAACATTGTTGTGCTATACACAATCACCCTCAGCACTGTGTTCATTCAGAATATTAATTATTGAAAAGATAAGTACAGAAAGTCCTGTTGAGTCTGTGAGGGAAACTCCGATAGTTTTATCCAGCTTATAGGTTGAATAAGTAAAGATATTTTCTTAGGAGTCTGGGAAGAGAAGCTTTTAGTAGAGATGTAGGAACTGGCAGCTAGGATTCTGGTGGCAGCTAGGATTCTGGTGGCAGCTCTACAATCTACTTTTGGTCATGAGTTCATGCCACATTAGCTTTGAAGCAATTCCAATATTTTTACAGCATTTTAATAGAATAAAATACCCTTAATTTGTGTATAAAAATGTCAACAAAATAAGTCTGAAGCATAACTACACAATAAAATGCTTTGATAGGCACGAAATAATTTCTATTTGAAAAAAAAACCCTCAAGAACAGTCAATCTTTACATACTGCAAAACTGTCACAAATTTGATGTTTGTGGGTAATCAAATTTGGTGAAGGAAACTGATTCATGGCATTCATGCCATGTTTAAGCATTATTGTTGTAAGACAACAATCTTTCACACAGCTACATGTACAGGAACAATTTGATCTTAAAATTAGTTCTCACTTGAAGACTTAATTAATAGTCATACTATGCAGATGGAGGTGAAACCGAAGTTCTCTAAACACGATAATTTTTTTTGTTTTCAAAGGTAAAGACTTAGCTATATTTGGTGGGGAAAATTGTGCCCCTTAGAATTACTGAGTGGAAAGTAAGAATTAAATTGGTTAATGGGTTGATACATCAGTATAGACAGTCCTCCTAATGTGCACTTACTAATGTCTTCCCATTCAATTTGTATAATTATATTGTGTATTAATTGTGTGTCCTACGGACAACTGTTAAACAAAATGTATAGTTATTATTTACTTAATACATTGCATAAAATAACCTGAACTAGTACATGGAATAAAATATCATAGCTAAGTTGTCCATCACCAGATTTTTCTCGAGTCACTGAGAATAAGATTACATCAAAATGCTGCTAATGTTATTGCAATCATAATGTACAATACTATCCTTATTATTCATATAATTTATATAGAAATAATGTCATGCATTAAGAAGAAATAATTAAGGCACAAGTTTAGTAAATTTATTACATAGTTTGATTTGAGTTTAGTTTAATCTCCCGCACATGACCTAAAAAGGCGTTTTATGGCATTGTGGTTCTCACAAACTTGTTAACCTTCTGGCAAAGAATGGTAACAATAGGTTGTCTCAGAATAGTTTATACCCTACTTTTAGGCAAGTTACAGCCTCCATGAGTAATACTTTCTCATGAGCTCTATAGAGAGGTTAATTCTTGGTTTCAGAAGCCTATTTAGATCCAGTACAAACTTGTTGAATGACACTTAGCCAGCTATAAAGAGAAGGACCCACGCACAAGTAAGAAATAAGATGGAAATAGAATCATAAATAAACTAGCTTAAAAGCAAGGTAAATAATGAAATATTGGATGAATAAGCTACATGCGAAGTCCTAACATGGTTGTAAAGTGTGAATTTGGTGCTCACATTTAGTATTTTGCCATAGGCTCTAATTTTATATATAGCTATATGTGCCTGTACTTTATATATAGTGCTCTTGTCTGATAACGTAAAGCTAACACTTCTATTACTGTTGGAGTCCAAGGGTGAATTGTGTATAACTTTATTTGTCAAACTTTAATCAACACTTCATTCCTAACCTTAGCACTTCATATATAAACACATTTATAGCTAGTAGTCAACTAGCATGCTATACTTTATCTTTTTTATCTATGTACTTACCTTCCGCCACCTCACCTAGTTCATGTCTATAGAAGTAATTTTCAACCAGTCATTTCAGTGTGTGTTTTTGTCTTTCATCGTTACATTTGCCATTACGTTTTAATCAAGAAACGTTTACCTAACCATTGTAAGAGCAGCTAGCTATAACTACTATACAGTTGACTAGACAACTATATACCCAAGTTTGGCTGCAGTCAATTACAATGAGGTATTATTTTGTCTACAATAAGTAATACGGTTTGCTTGAAATAACTAAATAGTAGAAAATAGTTAATATTTTCTACATCCTCCAAATACTATTATTATAATATTTGTTATAGGTTGTCATCATGCATTTCATACCTTCTGAAACAATTGTTGTTGCAGTTGGATCTACAATAGAATAAAAATCAGCTAGTAAAAATAGATAACAACAATAGCCATTGTTGTTTATTAAAATAGATTCGTTGTCACCAGAATCAGATTGACATTGGGCTTTTATATTTTAGTATGAGGCCCTTCTTTTGGTAATATGGAATATCTCAATGTGGTACTCAAATGACAGTGGATGTCAGCCTTAGCCAAGAAAAGTTATTTAAGGTTACTGAAAGAATATGCTCTGTTGATTAATAGACTGATAATACTCAGTAACATACTACAAATAGTATACAAATGAATTAGTGTATAGTAAAGACACTTGACCATGTCTGACAGTGAAGTCTTTTGTGATCACTTGATTGATGAAAAATATGATGCTCACGATAACAATGCCGGGAATATTCACATGCACACACATGCACAAAACTACATTTCTTTATGCTGTACACATGCTATAATTAACAGAACCAAGTAATTAAAACACACACATAATAAAATAATAATTAACTGTGCCTCTTTAATTGACCACATATAATACTTTATAAAAAATAACAGCTCTCAATCAAATTTTTGTTGTATAACTAGCTAATGGACAGCAAAAGTGACATGTATTTTATGAGGCAGAGTTTGAGAAAGTATTGGTGAAGTATATCTAGTTGCTGAACGTGCATAGCTGTGAGATTTGACTCCTGTATTAGCAGTAAGGACTGGAATATCAGGACAATCATTTTTATCTTCTTCGTCAGGCCTGAGGATAGGATGCTAATATTCTGTGGGACAGATATGATGTATATATACTATAAACTAGTGGTGTGCTTGAGCACAAATGGCGAGCGAACCTAAAACTACACTATTCATAAGCAATTGATTTTAACTTCTAACATCAAGCTACCAAAAAAGTCAAGTTTTTACATTACACGTTATATGGTACCTAGCTAATACCATTATTATAATATTTGTTATAGGTTGTCATCATGCATTTCATACCTTCTGAAACAATTGTTGTTGCAGTTGGATCTACAATAGAATAAAAATCAGCTAGTTTAAATAGATAACAATAGCCATTGTTGTTTATTAAAAATAGATTCGTTGTCACCAGAATCTGATTGACATTGGGCTTTTATATTTTAGTATGAGACCCTTCTTTTGGCAATATGGAATATCTCAATATGGTACTCAAATGACAGTGGATGTCAGCCTTAGCCAAGAAAAGTTATTAAGGTTACTGAAAGAATAATATGCTCTGTTGATTTTAATAGACTGATAATACTCAGTACATACTACAAATAGTATACAAATGAATTAGTGTATAGTAAAGACGCTTGACCATGTCTGACAGTGAAGTCTTTTGTGATCACTTGATTGATGAAAAATATGATGCTCACGATAACAATGCCGGGAATATTCACATGCACACACATGCACAAAACTACATTTCTTTATGCTGTACACATGCTATAATTAACAGAACCAAGTAATTAAAACACACACATATTAAAATAATAATTAACTGTGCCTCTTTAATTGACCACATATAATACTTTAAAATAGCAGCTCTCAATCAAATTTTTGTTGTATATATTCTGTGTGTCTTGACCAAATTGGGACAGATATGATGTATATATACTATAAACTAGTGGTGTGCTTGAGCACAAATGGCGAGCGAGCCTAAAACTACACTATTTATAAGCAATTGATTTTAACTTCTAACATCAAGCTACTAAAATAGTCAAGTTTTAAAATTACACATTATATGGTAAAGGGGATTCAATTCCATAGTAACCACTCCCTGTAACTGTTTGAATAGAAAAAAAAAAGAAGCAACAACAAAAAAAAAAGGCACACTATTTAAACTTTTTCTTTGTGATATTCTTATACTCTATTGGACGCATGTATTATATAATACGTATTACATACTACAAATAGTACACAAATGAATTAATGTATAGTAAAGATGCTCAGTCATGTCAGACAATGTAAATTCTTATGTGATGACTTGATTGATGATAGTTTAATGCTGAAGCTAACAATGCTGGTGATCTTCACATGCACATACACACACAAAAGCATGCCTATATTATGGTGAACATGTGCTGAAATTAACAGAACCAAGAAATTAAAACACACACAAAGTTTATAATTATATACAATAAAATACTATTTATTTTCATTAACTGCGCCTTGTAAGTGACCACATCCAACACTGTATAAATAATAGCAATTCTCAAATTCAAATTTTTGTCATACAATGAGCTAATAGACAGCAATGCTATAGAGAAAATATTATTTAGTGAAGAATATCTAGCTGTTGAGTGCACAAAGCTGTGTGATTTGACTTATGTATTAACTGAAAGGACTGGAATATCAGGACAATCATTTAAAATATTCAGTGTCAGGCGGGGACTCTGGACAGGATGCGAATATTGTGTGTGTCTTGACCAAATTGGGACAGATAATGAACATAATATAATATATTATGTACATACATACATATATGTCATTACGTACCAAGAGGCATAGTGAAACTAATAATATTGCTTGTGGTAGTTCCTACTGAGTTCGTGGCCTCAATAACATAATAATATGTGGTATTTCTCTTTAGACCTGTCAGTTTGGCATGAAATCCTTTTAAAACATTGCTGAGTAAGTTGAGATTGCTCTTATTAGTTCCATAGCGCACAACATAAGTCTCAAGGTCATATGTTAACACTGGAATATTCCACTCCAATAATACAGAGTCAGGTCCTTCTACAATACTATTCAATTGATTGGGATAATCGGGGGGAGATGGACCTATAGATTGGAAAAATAAAGTGACATATAATTTTTTTTTTATCTCATACAAAAAGCTATTCTTTACTAACCATACACAGGGACTTCCATTGTGGTCTCTTTAGTTATGTAATCTGGGGCAGGACTAACATCGAGTGTAGCTTTACAAATGTAGCCGTGTATTCCAGCTTCTGTTACTGTAATAGATATTGTATTTGTCACTATTGAGCCAAACTCAACAAATCCAAACTGAGAAGCAATGGTCTTCGTAGGCCCACCATCTATTGATCTGAACCATATAATTGTGGTTTTAAAAGGAACTTCTTTTGCCTTCACTGTTATCCTTGATGTACAAGTGAGTATAAGGTTATTGTATGGGGCAGAGTCCAAAAGGCGTGTTACAGATGGAGTGGTCACCATTATGGTAATGTTTATAAGTATGGCTAAAATAAATACATACAAACGTATGACACATAACATATTCTACAAAATAAATAGTATTTCAGCAGAGACAAGGTTTTAGACATGGGGATGCTAAAATAAGTTTCATGCTAATCATGCCTGCACTTGATGAACTATATATAGTATAGGTTACCCCATGATGTAGAGGTTGGTACGGGACTTACACAACTGTAAATAATTAAGTACCTACCAAACACGGAGGGGTGAAACCGACTTGTACTACGGCTCTTGGGCAATAGGAATCACATAAACTAATTGTGATTGGACAGTATACTTATTCACCTTCTAGGAGGTGGGTGTGACTATATTCACCTCAAATTGAGCAATCTGATTGGTTAGTTTGAATGTACCATGGTACAAATGTATATATTAAATCTCTGTGCGCAAGCATGACAGGGTTTTAGTAGTCATCCTGTCTGATTGTG
>WLWD01000178.1_pt1 | contig 40879 bp, 22 predicted proteins | sample 6712731 | NCBI WGS metagenome assembly WLWD01 (sample SAMN12718690, study PRJNA576275) | sponge metagenome | isolation source: marine sponge | host: Mycale hentscheli | place: New Zealand: South Island, Marlborough, Capsize Point | collected 2014-11-01
GTTTAACTACAGATATTATTTTAATGGTGTAAAAGATAAAAAAATAAAGAAGTATTGTTGTTTGAGGGGATATGACATGTCCAGCAATAGCACTTATTACAACAAGGGTGACTACAAAAAAAAATATATGAATACATATAGATTTATTCCACCCTAGATATCTTCACAATGATATTTTTAGGTACTTGACCTGTGAAATAACTCATGATATTTCACTCTGTTTTTTCAGGCTGTACTGAGCAAACCCATTACCCTTGTAGTTATAGCAACCAGCCTGGGGGGGGGGGGGGGGGTTTACAGCTACTTTCTCTGTTTTTACAGCTACCTTCTTGGTTTTTACAGTAGCAGCTGCTAAAATACCAGCTGGGGGTGTGTGTAGCCCATACAACCCACTTTACACTGTGAGCTACCCTAACTACGGTAGTGAAGATATCTAGTATGGAATAAACCACTTATTACACTTGTCAGAGTGTTGTGGTGAGATATTTCACTCTCAGGCTTTATTTTCACTCACCTCTGGCTCTTGAAAATAAATTAGCCTGCTCATGAAATATATCTGCCATATCACATTCTGACTCTTGTAATAAGTATTTTATATATATATATATATATATATATTATATACATGCAAATATTAATCCAACCAATATGTTGCAGGATATTTTGTACTAATAGATTTATTAATACTCTGATGAAACATTTCAAACAATGCAATCGAACTGATGTTTTCAATATGATCAAGAAGAGAACACGTACTAAAATGGGCTGCACTTCAAATAATACAAAATTGACGCAAGCAAAGAGGAGAATGTGTGTGAGTCATAAATAACGATTATGTATAAAACTACTATCACTGAAAGAAATGCAAGAATTTAGTTAATTCCTCGATTATAAGAACTTATTTGAAATCAGATCCTCTGCATGCCACTGATAACTTCCAATACATGAATCTGATAGTTAATTACAATTCTTACTCACTTTAATATTGAATAATAAAAGATTTAACAGACTATTGTATATTATCAGCTATGAATTAATAAGACTTAGTTACTCATTGTATTAAATTGTTAATTTATTTTCTGCCAGCTGTCCTACTTCAAAGAGGTCAATGATGACGATGGTGTTGAAGATGATGCTAAGACCTATCCTAGATCTCTGAATAACTTCAGAAATGATTTGTGTGTAGGAACATTCGTTCGCAATATCAGAAGAGGATTACAGCTGGCACGAATGAAAAAGGAGAAAATGAATTTTAGTGACTATGAGGTAAAGAAAGATGCTACGTTTAAAAATACATATATCCTCTTTAAAAAATTCATTCATTTTTTGAAGGTTGCTTTGAACACACTTGACTTCGCATTTCAGTCCAATTACTCATCTAATTGGTTAAACCGGGTACGATTGAAATTCAAGAAGTTAATGATTTATGTAATTACATTAAAAAATCAGATTTTTACTATACCGATTTGTAGAGTTTTACAGATACCAAAGAAGTAGTGGACACTGTAGAAGAACTGTTGGAACAATTAGTTGTTGATAGAACAAACATTTCAGAGGACAAATTTAGGTAAAAACAAACTTATTTTTATTTTACTTTATTTATTTAAAGTTTTATCATACACTTTCTCACCTTTTCATTAAACAGAAACAGCTGGATTAAAAATGTTCATTGATCGGTTTTTATGCTGTTACTTAATATCAACCTACTCCTATAAATTCAAAAAATGTTTAATAACTTACATAGATTAAAAATGAATTCAGTTAGAATAGGTTTATAAGTGCCACATTTCTTTTCAAACACACATTGACCAGTGTGAAACAGCTGGGCACTGACAAAAATATATCAGAATCTAGAATTCCATTTTGAATTCTTTACAGCATACAAAATAGTTCAAATGGATTCTTCAAGGACAAGCAAGTTTATTTTTCCTTTGAGTAAGTCATTTCATTAACTTGAAATCTAATGTGCTGGCTAAATGATGATTACTATGGTAGATGAAGAGAAGAAGAATTTCACAATATTACGACAGGTTTCTGTCAATTTCACCTTGGATGGTGTCCAAAGACCAGGTAAGACAGCTTGTATGGATTACTAAATGATGGCTGTTGATTTTGTGCATAGTCTGTGCTATATAATTATGTGTGCGTGTTTGTGTGTATATAAGATTGTAATGTCACTATCGGAGTAAGCATAATCAATCCTGATTATACTGGATATGTTCAAGAAACAATCAGAAAAATGAACCCAAAAGATTTAAGGTACATCTATACCTCCTTCATATGTGTATTTGTGTAAGTGTGTAGAATGAGGGGGAGGTAAGGGACGATTCTTGACATTAACCATTACCATGGTTGCTGCGGTAACACCCATGGATTAAAAGTGATATTTTCCCGGTGATTTTTCCTGGGGCTATGATATTTTCCCGGTGCGGTGTCAAGCGAATTCTTCCGTGTTTCCGGCCCAAAATTAAAATTCAATTAAAAATTCAATTGAAGCACGCCAGAAAGTTTACTTTAGCAAGTTTGCTTTAGCATTGTAGCTGCCAGTTGTTATCTCCAGATCTAACTCTACCTGGGCTGCTCAGCAGTAAGCAGTAAAGCAGCTAGCTGTGGTAAATTCCTGTGGTATGAGAGCGGCAGGAGAGTTATATGTGGTAGGGCTGGTCCCATATAGGTGGATATGAGAGAGTAGTAGTAGCAGCAACTATGGTATAAAACAGTTGTGCCATGGCAACATCGGGGTTATGGAATATCACCGCCCTTATCCCTCGGGCTTCACCCTCAGGATCTGGACAGTGATATTCCATAACCCCTCGCTGGCCATGGCATAACTATTACATATTTATAAATATAATATTATTAACATTTCATAATATAGATTTTAAAGCAGAGTTTTATTGTTAACTCTCAACATTAGACGCTTGTAGCATGAGTAATCCTATGGAGACCTATATAGTGTTATGAGCATAACAACATTCCTTAAAGTAATTGCCTAATAAAGTGAGATCAAGCAATAATAGACTTCCATAATGATTCCATATGATTATTGCCTGAATGAGTACAAATGAAAGAAACCAAGCACTTAACATCATCAGCTGTTGTCATGATGATTATGTTTACTCAGAATGCCAGTCAGTGCCATGTTGTCATTGGTGGTCACTAACAACGAGAACTCACCCAGCAGCTGTGTCAACTTTCAAGATGCTCCAATTCAACTAACCTTTACTCCACAAAAGGTAAACAAAATAACTGCTTCAGATTTCTATTTCTAAATGGTTAATAAAAGATAATAATTGATCTATTATTGTGTTTGTGTGGAAGTCATGATAGTGTGTAAAATAGACTTGCGGTTATCTGGTTTGTTAGATTACAATATTTCCAGAGGAATGCTAACAGACTGAATTTTGATAGTTACAAAAGCATCTACATTTTGTATATTGTAGCTTTATGTAAAATAACACACAAATGAATCACAAGGTTAGTCATAATACTTGGTGGAAAGTGATGTTTTGAAAACTTTTAATGACGTCTTATTAGTTTACTCATTACTTCCAATACACACAATACATTGAATAGATTGTTTAATGATCAGGGTGAACAGCAAATATCTATTCCCATATATAAAGTTTATAAAACAAGTAACAAAAATTATAAAATGAGGATTACAACGTAATTCATGAATGAAGAGTATAAGTTAGCATGTAGTTGTCCTATAAACTGAATTACCTATATAAGAACATGTGTAAATCATATATACTTTTTCAATGAACTTGATTTTAAGTGGGAGCCTTGCCCCCATACTTCCCCCTACCTTCCCCACCCTCCCACCCCCATTTACTCTTCTCCTATTTTATCATGAATCTTCTCAGATATGGAAATTCATTTTCATTAATTGGTCAATTGCTTCCCTTAAGATGTTTTTCCAGTTTGAAGTTGTAAACTGATGACTTGCATCAAATTCAGATTTTTCATAGACTTAAGTATAGAGTTCATAAAGGAAAAAAAAGAATGAAGATGTTACATGCAAGTGGATGGTTGGAAGACTGAAGTAAACTATTTTAGTCTAGGATCTCAACCATTTCCAAAATGAAGTTCATTATACTAGCATGCAGTGGCCTCAATATCTAGTTACAGTGGTGAAGGAAGATGTTTCGGTATGGGTGGGCTCCAAGGGCATGTAGTTGGTTTTTTGGTTAGCAGGTGTTCATGTGAGAAATCACATTTTTAAGTTGAATCTTGTGCCAAAATCGCTCGCCATTTGTGCTCCAACCCCCATAGCCCCCTACTTCCTACGCCAGGTGTAGTTATTAGGCAAGCTAGCTCACAATTAGCTAAATGGCTTCAAACAACACTTCTCGGATAAACTACTACAGAAGGCATCATGAAAGTATGCCTTGTGAGTTTACTTTTTACGTGATTGTTTGTTCATCTTCAAATCCCAGGACGTTTTACAACTCAAACCAAAAGTTGTTGACTCTCAACAGGGAATTACTGAATTGTATAAACACAGTGATTATTGTATTTTCAGCTAGGATTAATGAATATAATGATTATAAATAACTGAAGCCAATATATATTATATATATATATATATAATTAAACTTACCCCAAGTTAACGTTAGTCTAATTTATTGGTGAGCAAGCGAGACACTATGTGAGGCAACACAATTGAAAATCTGGGATATTTGTTTATATATGTTATACTGACCATTTTCAAACTACAAGCCCATTTTAAAATAGTCTGGACCATTTTAAAACAGGCCAGCCCAATTTAAAACAGGCCAGCCCAATTTAAAACAGCCTGGCTCCAAACTAGCCACAAATGTTGCTGGCTGGCTTACAGTGGTGATGTACAATTAAAACCAAGAGCAGTCTCACCTGAAAGTCAGGCAGGCTCCTAACTAGCAACCAGATACAAAGTCTGCTCTGGTATTAAAGAGCACACAAGAGCACAACTTTGTTGAATCCAGTTCCCCACAAATTGTAAGAGGGGAACATATGGGGTAATTAGGAAATCTCTGGGAGAAAACGTCATAGAAGTATAAACAACCTTAAAAACAGTAAATAAAATTTTCAAAGATAAGATGTTTTAGTGGTTCCAAAGTTTCAGATGCAAGCCTATCTAATGTCAAATTCGTGTGTGGAAACACGTTCATATCAAGCCTAAATGCTGCCTAATTAACCACATCTTACATTGCATTTGCATCCTTTACATATTGCTGCAGCATATAGCTAGCAGTGTTTCATTAATTACTAGTGACTAGATTTGTAAAGAACTATGAATGATTCAGTCATTGTCGGCTGAAATAATTATAATAATAGCAAATTTTCTCGTTCTTACAGCCAATAATTGTTCATTAAAACTTAACCCAATGTTTCGACTTCCTGCCGAATATAGTAGGATATAGTAGACAGTAAGCGTACCCTCCAGAAATCTTGCTGTTTACATTGTGTTAGTATACCACTGAAGAGGACTTCGGCTAGAAGTTGAAACGTCGGGTTAAGCTTTAATTAACAATATTATTGGCTGTAAGAACAAGAAAATTTGCTATTATTAGAACTATGAAATGTTGCAAGAGCTAACAACAACCACTAAGACTATAACTACTGCTATCATGGGAGGGGGGGCATTTCTTGAACAAAATTTCCTTGGCAAACTGGAACACAAGCTATGTAGCATACCTGGCCAATGCCGGTCTTGCACACTCCACAATAAAATCATACCTAGCTGCAGTTAGGCTCATGCACATTGAGAATGGCAGGGAGGACCCAGAAATTTGTGACATGGCAGGCAAAGCTGGCGCTGGTACTAAGAGGAGTGAAAATGACACAAGCAGCGACGAAAAAAGTGGCTCCAAGACAGCCGATTACTGTTGAACTGCTACGCATCATGATAGAAGGGTGGTCCGTACAAGGGGCGGGCTGGGACCAAAAAATGCTATGGGTAAGCGGCATCACTCTGCTTCTGTGGATTCCTACGAATGGGAGAAATAACCATTCCATCCAATGGGGCCTTAGACGAAACCTTGCATTCGGCCTTCAAGGATATAACAGCTCTGAAACTAAAGGCATCGAGCACGGACCTCTTCCGAGTGGGCGTGGATGTGTTTGTAAGCAAGACAGGGGGACTGTTGTATCTAGTTACTGCCTTGGTGGACTACCTGGTCAAGAGAAGAGCTGGACTAGGTCCTCTATTCATCTTTCAAGATGGAAGACCACTCACAAGGACAAGGTTCGTGGAGAACGTCAAAGCAGCACTGACTTCAACAGGGGTGGACAGCACACCATACTCGGGTCATAGCTTCCGTGCAGGGCAGCTACAACCGCAGCAAGCAGGAGAATCGGGGAGGCCACAATCAAGATACTGGGTAAGTGGAAGAGTGAGGCATACCGCTGGTCCAGTTGCTTTCTACCATTTCATTAATCGGGTCAATACAGTAATTGAATACAACATGCAAATGACTTAAGTATTACGTCTAGTCTCTTTTCCTTTAGGTTGGCTATTCTCCTGCAGGAGGCGCCTGGTTACTGTGGCCAGCTGGTCTCTTGGCGTCTTGGAAAGGGAGAAGAATTCTGTAGGGGGAGCAGCAAGGGAAGTGTTTAGGCAGTTTGGAGGTGTGAAATAGCAAGCCGTGGATGCTAATTAGAGTTAATTGTTGTTAATGTTCATACTAATTAGACGTTAAATCACTCTGACAAATGTGTTGCCTTGTCACCTTTGAGAAATGTCACTGTTCATAGAATTTGAACTGAAATAAGTGCACAATGCAAATGGAGCTTTAATTTGCATCCTTACATCTTGCTGCATCATATAGCATTGTTTCATTAGTTACTAGTGACTGCTGAGATTTGTAAAGAAGTATGAAATGTTGCAAAAACTAACAGCAAACACTAAGACTATAACTACTGCTATCATGGGGGGGAGGGGGGTATGACTAATTTATGGTCAAGTTTATTGTACAATCCTTCCCAAGCTGCACAACATAAGCACTTTTTTTTTGTCTATGTAAAGCATTTTACATTAAAAAAATTACAGAAAATACATTGCAGTTTCTAATTTTTTTTGTGAAGTTAAATGACTGTGAAAAAAATTAGACAGATTCATACTGTTTTAACTGACTCATGTCTTAACAGATACAGTGGTTCAATGCAAACTAAATTTATTGAATACCCTGCTCTGCTACCAGTACTATATAATAGTTATAACCAATATTGAGTTTGTATGTGATTACAAATCCCAAGGCACGAGGGTGAAGCCCAAGTTGCGAGGGTTTGTGAATTGCAGTACAAACTAATTCTTATTGGTTTATAACTATTTAATAGCCCAAGGACTTAGACACTGAGGCAGGTTTCTGTTCTTAGTTGTTGTTTTTTCTGATGAAAGTGAGCCGAAAAAGCAGGACTTCAGATGATTATACTAATATGACAAAAAGAGTAAAAAGAGAAATGCATTTTTTCTTTAATTTAATGTGTCCTGTGTAATTTATAATATAGTTTGAATTTATTAATAAAAGAATGTGGTTATGGGCATAATAGCCTGATTTAGATTATGCCACTCCATTGTTGGTAAAGAGAAATAAAACCCTCCTTTTAAAATTCCATAGACATAATAAATTTCCCCTATTTTTAGTGACCTTTCAGTAATGAATCTGTTATGCACAGAGCTAGCTGGAAAAAGAGATTACTCTGAGCAACATAATTCATTAACATCTAACTTGTTGTCTGTTGATCTTTGTATCTGTGTGGGTGAACTACTTTAGTGGGACCAAGAGGATGTTCAAATTTGTGAAATGTTTGGTTTGAAAAAACTCATTACATATTTATGCATTTCTTACATTATAATTTGTGTACTTACCTGTCTTTTTTTCCTTTTTGTTTGACCATGAGAACATAGCCATGTCTACTGAATGACCTTGCCTATCTTATAGGTCTTAACCCTAGATGACTGCGACCAACCTTACTCAGCTTTCGTTAATGCTCTAATAGATTGATAGACTGTAGCCCTTCCTATAATTATAATGGTATGACTACTCTGTATTCCTGCACTAGTTATTTGTGAGTGTGAGAGCTTTTTTAATTTTCATTTAAAAGAAGTTTATTGTGAGGTCTTTTCAGTTACATTCTTTTAAGAAGATGGACAAGTGACAGATGCACACACAAACGATCAAGTGCATTTTTAATAGGATTGGCATGCCCAAATTGCTTGAATTAGTGAAGTTTAGATTAACAAACTTCTTAAAAGACTATCTGTTTTATTTCAATTTTTTTTAAATAGTTCTATTCAGAAAAAAAAAATTTAGGAACACACAAGAGTTCTGTGTCTTGGGTCTGCTTTGGCAACGCCCTATTTACATTTAGCAGTTTGTTTTTGTTTTTTGCCAGGTTTACTATCTGACTCGTTTTAATTATCTGATTCTTTTAAAAAGGGTTTGGCACCCTTTGAAATGGTTTAAATAATTTGACCAGCCTGTTTTAAAATAGTTCAGCCAGTGGTCTGGCCTGTTTTTTAAAACGATTTGGCCTGTTTTAAAATGGTCTGGCCTGTTTTAAAACAATCTGAGGTTTAGAAATGGTCTGGCCCATTTTTAAACGGCTAGACCATTTTAAAACAGTCCAAGTTTGCAATTGGTCCGTAGTTTGGACGTATGTCATTTTGTACTTTGACCCTAGAATTTTTTGTTTTAGTTCGGTGGTCAACCCCATCCTAAACTTCACTAAACAGAATCCCCTTAAGTATTTATCTATTCACTTCGTTTATATATATCCTTATTTTTTCTCAGTAAAATTCAATATCAACGTAGCTAATTTTCTGTTGTATAGTACTTCTTTCTATTTTACAGGAGATTCCTCATAATTATTCCTTGAAAGGATATTTCTTAAACGTCACAAACACCTCATTGTAAGTTAACTCTTCATGTCACTGAATATGTGCTGTCTTTCGTGTAACTTTGGATTAATTAAATCATAGTGAACCTTATATCAGGTATTTCTGATATTTTGACCCCAGACGAGCCTTTTTCTGTCTAAACCTTGATGTAAATTAAAGTCCCTTATAATATATAGTGTATTTTTGCTAACTACATTAAGAAAAAATGAAAGCCCTTCTTAATAAGCATGTTTTGTTTATATTTCAGGTTTTCTTTAAAATATTTTTTCGATCTTAATATTCTCAAAATTAATTAGAAAAAATGTCGGCTAGCCACCTCCCCAGTCACTGCAAATTGGCTCATACATGTATGTATATAGCATTTGTTTATTTAGTGTGTTTATATATGTGACCGTCTAGAGGAAAACCGGGCACAACGCGGCGTGCGTAAATATCGAGAAAAGATCGATCGATTTGTTAAAAATGTATTGTTTCAAGCCGACGGAAGGGAACGGTTAGGTCTATTATAGTGGGAACGACTTAAGCTACGACGATAAAACTTGGAGAGCTCAATATCTGGACGCCGACAACTCTGTAAGTGCAAAAAAAAAATTTCGAAGGGTGCCGCGTTGTGCCCGGTTTTCCTGTAGACGGTCACATATAGTGATATACCATTATAATAAGAGTAAAATAATTATAATGATATTGATTTCAGAGATTGGGATATTAATGGTCTGTCTACAAAATTACTATCTGATGGATCTGTTCAAGTAGAAACAACGCATCTCACAAGTTTTGCTGTCTTGGTGAGTACCACCATTATCAATACCATTAAAATGGAATTAAATTACAATCAGTCTAAGTATCATTGACAGCAAGTGGTCACCTGTTTGTAGTTCATTCTCAACAAGTCCAAGCATAAGAGCAGCTGTCAGTGCTGAACTTCAAAAGTATACATTTGCCATCTGTACATGTAGCTGATTCAACATTTGGCTATATCAACTAGTAAAACGTTTTAGTTCGTTTTCTTAATGGGAGAAAGGCATACTGTTAACATTATTAGAGTACTTGAACAAACTATACGAAGTCTTTCTTTTCTTTCTTGTTTTACTACAATCCACTCTTCTGTCAGAGTGTACTCCTCACTCCCCATTCACATAAAGCAACTTTTATTCCATATCAGTGTTCAGAGCACACATGTATGAAAGATCCTTCTAAGCTGAAACAATAATAGCAGTGTTTTCTCTATTTTAAGCACCAATAGCTAATAATTTAATTTGACATTTTGACTTCTTGCCAAAATGAAGTCAAAATCTACCACAATGATTTTGACTTCATTGACCCATCAGGAGAAAAACTGAGACATCAAGTTAAAGTTTTAACATGTGTTAAAAAGAGAAACCTGTTATTGTTAAATTATCTTCAAATTCTTGATTAAATATATAATATGCTTTTTTGTACTCGCAGAAAAAAGCTCAAGAAAGGTGTTCTTCTATACGTTCATCTCAATCTAGCAATATCTTTGCTATTGGCTCTTCTTATTTTTGTATTTGGAGTGGATTTGGCTTCTTCAGAAGAGGTGAAGAAGATGGGCTGCTAAGGGTGGAAGCTGGAGAGACTAGAATTACCCTAGTGTTATTTGACCCCCGTAATTCAACATAAATTATGATGATTGATTAACCTCAGTATGTAGGTGCCTGAAGTTAGACAACCCTATCCATAAACACAATTCTATGCAGCTTGTACAGATAAATACCTTGACCAATGATTATTACTGGTAATATGACACTTTGTAGTTTTGTAATATACATACTAAACTGCAAGAAAATTACATGACATTATAAACTTACTTCACTTTTAGAACCACCCCACTTACCAATCCACACAAAAAAAATTGAAGTGCCTCAGCTGTCTATGCAGAGGGCTACTTATTCAGACATTACTTTGCAGTATTATGTTCACAATTAAACCTCTAAATAATGGATATGATGGGGGAAGCCAAATGTCCACTATATATGTAAAGGTTGTATTCTGTTAGAGTTTTTCCTCAGTAGTTTCATATTATCATAAATTTGACATTTAACAAAAAGGTATAATGAAAATATGTCAATTGCAATTAATTATCTGTTAGAGTTTTTTGGGATAATAATGATAATTTTTAATTAAGCCATTAATTAGGCAGCCACTGTACCACCAGATAATGAAAGTGAAATGTGCCTTTCACTTTCCTAAAATTGCTTGACTTCTTCCAGATATTCGCATGCCTCATTGTATGTTTCAAGTTTTTCAAGATTCCATTCTTCAATTTCGTCATCTCCATTGCAAGTGACTGAAACGTGGACAAAAATTTCAACTTTGTTATTATTCTAAATATCTACATTTTCTCACAACCAAAATATTCACCTCACTTACAGGCACGGCCTTTCATTATGTTCTCGCCCAATGTTGTAATCAGATCAACCTTCTTAATCAAAGTTCAATATTTCTTGCGCTATAAAGAAGCCATGCTGTAGCTAGTCTGTTTGCCACTTCAGTTTGTCACACCGATGCCGACAAAGATAGAAAATAGAGGTAGAGAGGTCTAAGATAGAGAGGCCAAAGGTAGAGAAGTCAAATGTAGAGAGGTCAAATAGTTCACTGTGTCCATTAGTGGTACCACTGTATAACTCTGCTGCAATGGGGCATCAACTTGTGTTATCTGGAGTACAGATATGTCCGTATTTTGGAGGTTCAAAATGTATTAAGTCTATTAGAAGTAAGATTGGAGGCAAGTTGTTTGTCCACTTTATACAGGTTGTTTGCTTTTTGGAGTGTCCTTTATTAGAGGTTTACTTATTAAAGAATATCCAGAAGGAGATAAACACTAATTAATGAGGATAGGGTAAACACAAATTTCCTTTAAAGCAGATTTTGAGACTCAGAGGTAAGAGAACATGTGATTCCTGAATCATAACAAAATTACTGATATAAAACACACTTTTAACTTAACTTTACTCACAGACTAGAGTTCCTATTGACCATATTAGGTTTGCTTTGCTTTTAATTAAGTTCTAAAACAATTGGAGGTTATTGATGGAAAAAAATGCAATGCGTGTTTGTATCACCTTGAATAATATGTACTTCCCTTTTTCATTAGATATTGTGTAAGATAGTGGCAGCTCTGATACAGTACTTCTTTCTGTGTGCCTTTCTCTGGATGTTGGGAGAAGGAGTGATACTGTATGTACTGCTAGTTAAAGTATTTGGGAACTTGGCAGACAGATGGTATCTACTAATACCTGTTTGTTGGGGTAAGTGAATTCTTCAGCCATTGTTACTGATTCTCATGTGATTGTGTTTCTCTCAGGGATTCCTATTCCACTAGTATCTCTGTCAGCTGGTTTTCTGCACCACAAATATCTCACTGTAAAAGTAAATAAAACATAGTAAGTAATCATTTATTCGTTGGGACTGATTTTAATTATGTAATAGTAGTGCAATATAACTTTACAATCAATCTTCCTTTCATCAAAACATCTACACTTTCATCATAATATTCTTTTCACTTGCTGTCCAAACAGACTACACTGCATTCCTATCTACACAGTAAATATGAAATCTATTATTTTAAGAAAAAAATTAAAAATTAAAGCAAATTTTCAAGCCAACAATGGTTCAAATTAATTTGTACAATATGCAACTAATGTCTTTGTGATGTTGACTTACATCTGATTATTATACATAAACTATATTCTTTATATACAATATTTTACTAATATGTGCATTAGTTGCTGGATCAGTGCCAATTCCAGTGAACCAGCTATATGGACATTTGTAGGTCCAGTCATTCTTATTACTTGCGTAAGTTTGCATTATAAAAGTCACACAGAGTTATAAAAAGCAGAAAAATTTACTGATGTGTAATAAGTGTATTTTCATTAGTCTGTTTTTTTAAAGGTTTTTTTCGATATCAATGTTTAGTAAAAGAAATATAACTTGTTAACACTTGATAAATATACATATTATGTAATTTGAAAAAATTGAGGTCATGTTGGATTTTTTTTAACAAGCTTACATTTATGACAAATAGTATTGAAATTGTCAACCTACATATACCAGTCTACTATCCCCTCACACTGTAACACTACATAATAGACTAGTCATATATAACACTATAACTGTAAAACAACTTAAGTCAATTAACTATAGTTATCACCTTGTAGCCCATTGCACACCTTCAGTCACTGACTAACAAACTTTATATTTGGATAATATTTCAGATTAACGCTGTCATTCTTCTGCTGACAATCATTTCCATATTAAAGACAAAAATATTTGTGAGTGAAATAACAGAGAAAGGTAATTCAACGATGGAACTCGTCAAGTGAGTTATACACTTCTCAGACTTTGTATTGTTGATTTTAAATATACAACAAATTAAATTATTGTGCAGTAATGAATATCATTATGAAATATTAGTAATGCCATGTAATCAATGTTTAATTAAAGTGTAGCTTCATACTACTATAAAGTGACGGCATTATGCTTTATAGGAATAGGCTTAATAGGGATTCCAGCTATATTTTTTTAGGTTATATTTCTCATGGACGAAATTCTTTGATGTTACCATTCAACTATCCTCCTCTTCTGTTACATACACATATATACACACACACATATCTATGTGTGTATGTAGGGTCACTGTAAAGGGAAGCATTATCTTGCTTCCTCTGTTAGGCCTAACTTGGTTGCTGGGAATATTTGCAGTAAATTCAAACACTGTGGTGTTTGCATGGCTCTTCACTGTGGTAAACTCTCTTCAGGTGAGATGAGACTGGTAAAGGGCACCAATATTATTCCTACATATACGGGATTCCCGGTGGTGACCAAATACTTTTAATTCTGTATTGTTTTTTTAAAAGCCTGTGAAGAGAGAGAATGCATCTAACACAGTATTGTTTATGCTTTATTTCACCCTAGGTAATGTTAATACGGAATTACTTTCTTGTCTCTATTTTCCCAAGTAGTGGTAGCTTCCGCAGCATCCATTCTGATTGTTAATAAATCTTGACAACTAGGTCTCAGCCACAAAAAAAATTGCAGGTTTTTTTTTATTAAGTACAAGTACAAGACCTTAGAGAATAATCACTCACATCAGTTCTCCCGACTAATGGTAGTATCATATTGAAATAGCTACATTATGACTACATGAATTACCAGTAGCTCTTGACAACACTCTGCTACCAAAAAAAATTAATTAGTTTGTAACACCCTACGAAGTACCTAAAAAAGAAGAGAAATTGTTGTGTATTGACTTTGGACACTGAGACCCAAACACCCCATGTACGAATAACCTTAAGTTTCAAAGGTTTATCAAATAACAAAGACGCAAGACTCAACAACAATTGAGAACTGAAAAAACTGAATAATCCACAAAATACTGATCACAAGAACCACAGGAATAACATAACGCATAATGATCAAATACACCACATTCATTCCCCCTTAGCAGGGAACACACATATATAAAAAAAAACAAGAACAAAAATCGTAAAAGAACAATTGACCTCAAGGAAATTAACAACATACATGAGATGTTTGAAGTTCCAATGATAGATCAATGAACACTACCATTTGGGCTTATATCGATCAACTGGATTTCGAATCGAGTAGAACGACGAATGTCTATATTAGGTTGTTCATTGGTATCTGAACTAGAAGTTGAAATAGGTACAGGATCAGGTTGATGAGATTGATTAGTACTAGTTGATTCTTGGTTCTCAATTGGTTGTGTAATACAGTCGAGTCTCCGACGAGAGGACACTTTCGTGCAGCAGCAATTGTCCTTTGTTCAGAGATTGTTCTCTGTTGGGAGTTTGATTTTATAATCCACCTTTTACCATTGACAGAATAATAGAAACATATCAACAAAGTTATAATTCAATGAAAACATTTTTGCGGGTGATACAACTGCATGTTCTTAGCTATACAATATTATTTATGAAAGTATTGATCAAGTGTAGTTTGTTTTGCTGTACTGTACGCTAACACAGCAATGCGATCAATAAAAGAACCAACAGACAATACTTCACCAGTTACGCTAACACAGCAATGCGATCAATAAAAGAACCAACAGACAATGCTTCACCAGTTACGCTAACACAGCAATGCGATCAATAAAAGAACCAACAGACAATGCTTCACCAGTTACGCTAACACAGCAATGCGATCAATAAAAGAACCAACAGACAATGCTTCACCAGTTACGCTAACACAGCAATGCGATCAATAAAAGAACCAATAGACAATGCTTCACCAGTTACGCTAACACAGCAATGCGATCAATAAAAGAACCAACAGGCAATGCTTCACCAGTATGGCCTTTAAACTCCAAAAATTGGGAAACGTCTTCCAAAACATTTATTATTTCCTTGTATGTTTTCAATTTTGGAACCACTATAGCTGCTTCATCACATTCATCTTCTTCATCATCTACCTCCATTGCACTCTCAACTTCATTTTCGGTTAGTTCTTTAAGAAAAGTTTCCTCCCAATTCTCATTGTCCATGTCAGCACAAATAGGGAGATTATCATCCCCAGTAATGAATTCTCGTGCAGTGCAACTCTCTGAGGCGGTTTGCTCGATCAGACACTGCAACTCATCAATATCAGAAAAGGGGTCAATACTACCATCTGTAGCACCTAAAGTGACCACATCAAGCTCATAGTTGAGAACACCAGCCTTTTTGAAACACTTGCTAATAGTTTCTGGGCTCACTTCTTGCCATGCTAGGGCGACCCACCTAAGAGCAACCAAAACATTCACAGACTTAATCACATCAGTAGCACGGTCACAAGAGTCGATCTTTGATAAAAGAAAAGTTAAAAAGTGTTTACGATAATAAGCCTTAAAGGTCTGAATAATTCCAAGGTCCAGAGGTTGCAAACATGAGGTTGTGTTTGGTGGGAAAAAGATAATTTTAATATTTGAAAATTTTGACACTAACTCTTGAGGATGGCAACCAGCATTATCCATCAATAATAGAATATTTCGATTAGACGTGATCAATCTTCGGTTAAGTTTAGTTAGGATATCAGTAAGAATTTCTCCAGACATCCAGGCCTTTATTTGGGTGTAGTATGTGACAGGTAAAGAAGATTTATCAAAGCCACGCAAGCACCGCGGATTTTCTGATTTCCAGATGAAAACAGGTTTTTCTTTATGTCCTGAAGCAGACACAAAAAAGCAATTGTAACCCTCTGCTTGGATTTCTTTCCTCCCTTGCAACTACGACTTTTTTGGGCAAAGCCATGATCAGGTAGAGCACGAAAAAACAAACCTGTCTTGTCCATGTTCCAATAATATCATTCTTTGAATAGCCCCGGACCAATTCTGGCGGACGCTCTTTCCAGGAATCTATAGTTACCCCCTGGACACCACCTGATTCACCACAAATCTTAAAATACTTAATGGAAAACCTTTTCTTCCATTTTTCCTGCCATCCCACTGATCCTTTAAAATCGAACTTCCCTAATGCTTCCGCAATCATCTTTCCTTTTTGAATTAGCTGTGGTCCCCCAACAGGAATATTCTTGGATATTGCTAACTTAAACCATTCATAGAGAGCATCGTTGACATCAGAATATTTAGATTACGAGCCTTACTGTTGGAGTATACCCTGTCTCCAGAAGCATTAGATTGATATTCAGCTAAAATAGACTCTTTATTCTTCAAAATTTTACTTATCTGTGTCTTACCGCATCCAAATATCATTTCAAGAGATTTTAGAGAAGTGCCAGGATTACTTCGAGAATATTTTATCAATTCCACCTTCTTCTCCAGCGAAAGAAACACTCGCTTTTTGTGGGAAGCCATACTACCACCTTTCGGTTTGACAATTTAGGTATTAGGTAAAGGGTCTTGAAAGTGTGGCTGATCTTATTGAGCTGACTACTACCTGCATTCTGCAGTGGGCGTGGTTAGTGTACGTTAATAGAGACTGAACTTAAGTCGCTGAACGATTTCGGTACACAGAGTACTGTCCGCTGTCCGGATTTGAGAGATGGTTGCTCCTGGGAGTTTGTAAATGTACAGTAAGAATAGAATATTCAATCCGTGACTAGCGCTTTGTCCATTCCAGAGAATACATCCGCTTCTCGGGATGTCCGCTATCGGAGATTCGACTGTAGTATCTGGACTGGTTGACTCATCTACAGAATCTGATGTCGGAGAGTGTTCAGTAATAGATGAACTAACATTAGGAAAATGATATGTCCGGCACTTCAACTGATACCTTTCAATCTTGTAATTGTTCTGAATGACATTTCCGGACTCGACCACCACTGAGTTCAACATGATAAGTAACACTTCCCCTCCTTACTCAGAACAGTTCCTGGTAACCACTTGTCACCTCTTTGAGTGTTGTGCACCCACACTTTCGATCCAATAGCGAAACTTCTATCTCTTGATTTTGAATCATGTTGCTTCTTCTGTGCTTGTTGTTTACTCTCTACCCTTCCTGACAAATTAGGATGCAACAAATCCAACTTAGATCTTGGTCGTTTCTTCAGCAATAACTCTGAATGAGACACAGAAGTCGTGCTTTGTGGAGTGAGATGATACGAAAACAGAGTCTTAGCCAAATGACAACGGAATGTTCCCACACGATTCATTTTTCAACCCCTGCTTGACGATCTGTACAGCCCTCTCTGCAAGGTCGTTAGATGCCAGATGATAGGGAGCACTTGTCAAGTGATGTATACCATTAGCACGTAAGAAAGTTTCAAACTCCTCACTGACAAAACAAGTTCCATTATCTATCACTAAAGTCTCAGGAATATCAAATTTAGCAAACTGTTCTCGTAGTTCCTCAATAATTGTTGCAGATGTAGTATTTGGAGTCCATATTGTTTCTATCCATTTAGAATGGGCATCCACCAGTACCAGAACCATCTTCCCATCGATTGGACCAGCATAGTCCAAATGTAACATGGTCCACAGTCGTGTAGGCCAGACCATGGCTGTAAGGGAGATGCATGTGGGACTGATTGTACAGATTGACACATGTGACACTGATGCACTAAAGTTTCAATATCCTTAGTCATTCCTGGCCACCACAAGTACATCCTGGCCAGATTCTTCATCCTTGCCATGCCTGGATGGCCTTCACGGAACTGGTGAAGAACAGCTTCTTGACAAGTTTCTGGAATAATCACAAGTGATCCCCATAGCACACAATGTTGCTCCACTGATAACGCTAACTTTCGGTCAAAATAATATGGTCGTAATTCAGGGTGAGAATCAACTGAGTCAGGCCAACATTGCCTTGAGTACAACTCCACAATAAATAACACAGAGTCCTATGATTCTCTTCTGCAATCTGTTTTGCTATGACTGGAGAGTCATCCAAATGTTGGAATAATAACACCATATACAGTGCAACATTAATACACCATTTACGTATATACTACAAGTTATTTAATAGTACGGCGTGTAAACTGCCCGTTTAAAATGTATTGAAAAAATCTCTATAACTAAGTGAAGTAGGACAAAGTGAAATGCCACAGTAGCTTAAGTGAAATAGTAAGGGTAAGTGAGCAAGCATGCAGCACTAGCCTTGGAAATGTACAGTTGTAGTTTCTAGTTGGAGACAACGTCATTCTTTAGCGCAGAACTTCTACCTGTATTAGACCGAATTTTTTCAACAGATTAGGAGGAGCCATCAATTAAAAGCAAAGTTCAAGAGAAAGTTTATCCTGAAGTACAGAGATAGCTACTGTACTATACATAGTAGCCAAACTGTAAATGATTTTTAAGAGCGCTACTGATCCCTAATAGCACAGGTTACCCGTGCTATCACTGACTAATAGTAGGCCAGTTTTTTTTAAATCATGAATGCAGTGTAGCTACACAACATAATGCACTCACTATCTGTTTTTTCTCAGGTACTTCCTGACGGCTCCCCTTCTAATCAGTTGAATAAATTCCGTTGATTGTGCTATTATTAGAACATAGCTGGTGTAGTTTTGTATTGTGACAGAGGGACTTTAAATCTCTTAGGTCCTTCAAGGAGGGATTCTATAATTATGCAGTGCTCCCGCCTTCAGGGCAGGGCTTCTTATGTAGAGTCCCTCCAATGTGTTGTTAGGAACTGTTGCTAGGTTCTAAATTAGTTAGGCGCAACACGCAGTCGTTAACTACTGTTTTTAGGGTCCCTCAGGCCCTAAGTGTAGCGCCCTCATTGCGCTTGGTATGCTACAATCAAGGGCTTTCAGGGACCCTAAATACAGTAGTTCCCTCTGAAGCAGCGCCTAACTATTACATATATTGAATGGCATGATTACCCAGAAGTTATATGCGGGGTGTGGCTAAAATATTTACTTCCGTTCATTCTAAAGTGGGGTTTGACTGTACCCCTCGAACCCACCCTGGCTACAGTGTATGCTTACGTTCAAAGGTTTATCAAATAGAAAGACGCAAGTCTCAACAACCATTGAGAACTGAAAAAACTTAATAATTCACAAAATGCTGATCACACGCGAACAAAACCACATGAAACAGGAAGTAACAATAAACCACAGGAATGACATAACGCATAATGACCAAATACACCACAGAAATAAAGAAGCTAGCTAAATGCAGGAAAGTGTTTAGTGAGAAGAGATAATTAATGCAGGAATTTAGCATCACAGATATGTCAAATTGGAAGAATTTAAAAGATACAATTGGAAATTCAAGTCGTTAAAACCTCAAGATTGACTCTGTGAACTAGCCAAAAAAGCTATTTTATATGAGAAATAAGTAACCCAAGCATAAGGGATCACATACTAAATAAACATAATAACTAAGATGTACCCAATTTTCATGTATTCACCTCTCATACTGTCTCACTTACTATCTCACTTGCTCGGAGTAATATACATAGTCTCACTAGCCTGACTAGGTAAAGGGTCAGGCTAGCAAGACGATAACAATGTGCTTGTATTTATGTATGTTTTTATGCATGCTTTGTGTGTATATTATGTATGCATTTTTTACTGTTTCCTTTCATACGATTGTTCGTCTTTCTCTTAGGGATGCTTCATTTTTGTCATCCATGTTCTGAGGAATGATTACGTCTGGAATAGAGTAAAGAAGGCTCTCTGTTTCACAAAAATAAGAAAAATATTGGATAGCTCACAAATGGTGACAGCTAGTGCTACAAATAAAACTGCTATAAGTACAAATGAAGAGGTGAGCAAATGAACAACGGTGTTAAAATTATATTTATAATATTAGGTGGGCACTATATTGTAAGTTCATGAAATATTGATTCAATGAAAAATCAAAGAATATGAAACAACTCAAAAGTTACACGGCATATTTATCAAAACATAAACATTAAACCACAAAATAAAAATGAAATAACATAACTATAGCTAGCTTAACGAGATTAATTAAGCAGTTAAATTATTATCTCTACGTGTACTAAGATTAGTAAAGAAATGATTAATAATAAAACAACATGTAAGCTAAAGCTACAAAATATTTATAACCTACTTGCTCCTTTGTGAGAGCCATCATGCCCTACTCTGTTGATAAATGTCGTGTATTAAATGTAGCAGGCTGGTGGTAAAGTAAGACCAGGTCCATGATATAGGCCCATGTTGAATGTGCAATTAAACTGTAACTTCTAACATGTTATCAATTGATTCAAACTTTCTTTTTTAAGGTTCACTGCAATGATACCTCTCTTTCAACTGACACAAGAGAAGAAAATAAATTGGAAAGTGAAGCATAACATAATTGTGAGATTTATATATAATTTGTATATAGTTGTAACTGCATCCCTATTTTACATAATTTATTTTTCTTTTACGTTTATATTATGTTATACTTCAAACAATTCATATGTTAATTATATAAAATGTATATTTTATGCACTAACTGTTATACATTATGCAATAAGCACATTGGACATCATACATGAATGTTGGAGGAGAGTATTGGGACAAAGAGGAAAGCATTTATTTAATTGTCTACAAAAGTGCCTAAAGATTGTGTTGGATTAATAAGAATAATGTTGAACAAATTGCAATTCTAACAAGCCCTGGTTCATGATAAGAATAAAATACTTATTTTTTACAAAAGAGTAAAAGGATTGTGTTGAGCAAAGCAAATTTATCTGTTTCACTAAAATGATCTTCAATGTTTCTTTATGATAACATAATGGGACGCACCTCTATATTTTGACTTAAAACAGTTATAGCATGGTTATTTGAATTCAATTGAAATTACTACATAATAAAATGCAATTCTCTTAAATGATGATAGCTGTAGTCCAAGGAAGCCCATATTGATATATCAGCACGGCTGCAGGAACTACCAACCCTGTACCCTCCTTGCTCACAAATATAGAATGTGGTGATGCTTTGAATATATTCTGCTCTGTTCTTTGAGTTCAAGGTCAATATTGCTAGTGAAAAGGTAAGAAACACTTCAAAGTAGAAAAATATTAACAGCATCTTTTTCTCAGGAGTGCCAAACACCAGTGAACTCAACTGTTGCACATTGCTCAAGTTGACCTATGAATAGAGTTGTTTGGTCAACACCAGTAATTACAGAACTAGGGAGTAAGAATACAACGACAATACATGTCCTAAGGTTTCGTAAACAGTTACACTCTTTTGTTTCTAATCTTATATTTTAATCAGTTGAAATGTTAGACAAGTTGTTGAGAATAAAATTGTATATTTTAGGCAAAAATTGTTATTGCAATACTCTTATTAGGGTTTGTTGAACAAAGGTAACTATGTTCTTATTTTCTGTTTCTAATGTTACAATTTATTTAGTTTAAATGTAGAAAAATTGAGATCTAAATTTTATACTTTATTTGTACATTGTTTACTTTATTAAAGATTAGAGATCAATTGCAAAAAGAAATACTATAATTTTTCTACAAAATACCTCTCTATTGTATAAAATAAAATATGCAAAATTAAATATGCTCTGTTTAATTAGTCTTGGCACACTCTTTCTACATCACTTAATCTGATTTTACAAAGCATGCCCTTTATATATTATATATAATATATTTATTCCACCCTAGAAATCTTCACAATGATATCTTTAGGTACATGACCAGTGAAATAACTCAAGATATTTCATGCTGTTATTTCATGCTGTACTGCGCAACCTCATTACCCTTGTAGTTATAGCAGCCTGCCAAACTTTTTTTCCATTTTCTAGGTTTTTACAGCTACCTTCCTCCTCCTGATTAGGTGTAGCCTACTCCAATCAGGTTAGAGCAGCTTCTAAAATATCAGCTGGGGGTGTGGGTAGCCCCTACAACCAATTATACACTGTGAGTTACCCTTCCTCTAGTGCTAACTACAGTAGTAAAGATATCTAGTGCAGAATAAACCACTTAATGCACTTGTCAGAGTGATAAGGCAAGATATTTCACTCTCAGGCTTTACTTTCACTCACCTCTGGCTCTTGAAAATAGATTAGCCAGCTCTTGAAATATCTCGCCATTTGGTTGTCTAGAGCCATTGGTAGTCAGAATGCCGTAATATTAAAGCAAAGGAGGCTAATATTACTCTACGGAATAAGTACGTAATTCCATATTTGTTAGCTAAATATACAAAAATAACTCTGGCCTTTCTTTTATGTAGCTAAGAGCTTGTAGTCAACAGTGACTGGTAAATTCAAATAGTCAGAATGGCTCAAATTTGGTACTGCAAAAGTTACCACTGCTCAAGAAAATGAGGTAAGACAGTAATTTTGTATTTGTGTGCTAAAATTGATTGTCTTGTTTTTGTAGCTGAGAGCTTGTTGTCAAGAATACACGGTAATTCAGATAGTCAAAGTAACTTCAATTTGATACTACAGAAGTTATCAATACTCAGGAAATTGAGGTAAGTAGTAATTCCATATTTGTTGGCTTAAATTACAAATAATAACACTGATTTTTTTGTTTATTGTAGCTGAGAGTTTGTTCAAGAGTTACTGGTAATTGAGGTTATCAGAATGGCAGATGTTTAATACTACAAAAGTTAACAATTCAGAGAGTGATTTTGTATTTGTTTGCTGAAATAAAAGGTCTTAAGTGCTATTATAGTGTTTGCATGAACTAAGCTATAACATAGTAACAATACTTAGTTTTATGTTACCTAACTATCAGGCTCGCTTGCCATTTGTGCTCAAGCACACCACTAGTATATATATATTTATTCCACGCTAGATATCTTCACAATGATATTTTTAGGTACATGACCCATCTCTCGACTTGATGGTGAGCAGAGTATAGGTGGGTACCTGCTGTTTACAAATCCTAGACCTCCATCCATGAACAAGTTCAATGTTGATGTATCAATATTTTTTAAGTTTCCAACTTCCACAGCAAATGTACTCATTGACACCACAATGGGGGTTAGTGGTACGATTAATCCTAGAATTAAGCACATGGCATGAATGTACTTTATTTTGTCATTGAAGGATTTAGCATGAAAAGGGAATACAATTTTCCAGAAGAGAATGGAGCTATGAAATAGCTACCACATAGCCAATTGTATCAAGATTTAACTGTAGACTGCACCTGTATGACATTATAGAAACAATGACAAGTAAAATTTACATATCACTTTTCTTAGGATAATATCACGAGTCTGTTGACTTAGTATGTACATGAGTGCCTCATGCATGAGTGTAAATATGGCAGATCAAATGAATAATATTCTCATTTGTCAAATGAATAATTGCACAAACAATGCTATAACATTGGAGGATAATAATAATAACCCTACGCAATAAATGTAATAACAAGGGACAAAGATGAGATGGGAAAATACTGCACCAAGCTATAACTTATTTGCCTTAGTGCATTTCCTATACACGGACTAACACTTATTGAACACAATTCAGGCATTTGTAGTGAGTTTAGATTAGTCAACAAAACCTCAGAAAAATATTTTAAAACCTTGTAAACATGGAACACAAATACAAGAAATGTTTAACTAATATAAGACGAACATTTTTGCCAATGGCTATAATAGCTATGTAAACAAAAATGGCATTAGATAAAATTATTTAACTAGAAGTAGTCTTACCTGTGATTATTCAATATGGAGTCACTTTATGTGCACTCTCCACAAGACATTCTACCGAGCCATATAGACTTGAACGGTTGGTAAAGGTCACCAATATAAATGTTTCTAAACAATAATCAACTTTAAATTGAGAGAACAAAAATAGTTTGTTATTATCACTTACCTGTTATGACATAGTCCAGTACCAAATACACTAGAAATATGGATGGGAACTGAAGCCTATTGATAGACATGAATTTGTTTAAGATGCTATAACTTTATAGTACATCAATTTGTATAAACTAATCTATTCAGGTACATCATATTTTTTTTTTTTTTAATATTGTTGGTGTTTATCATTGTTACTACTTCCATACCATGTATAATGGCAATCTTGGAAGTTGGAATTAAGTACAAACATCTAAATCATGTAGTAAATATTTTGAATTTTACATGATATACTGTATCATAATGACAAATTCCAAGTCATTTTGAATTAAATACTTTCAACCCATACTGAAGGAGAGAATCAGTTATCTCTATTAGATTTCTCATTCTTTTCTCATCTTTCTTTTATTCGTGTGTATTCTCACTCTCTCACAGGCTTCATCTTTTAAACAAAATAAATTTATTTTTAATGTTTGGCTGGCAACCAAACATTTCAAATTCTGTATTTATTTGTTTAGGGGTACTGCTATGCTACAGTCTCACTCTCAACAGAACAACTAAAATTTTCTTTTATCACGGTATTTTTTATCCTGGAATTTTTTAATCTACTATTACACTGACTACTGCTATTTTAAAATCCTAGTGTTCGCTCACAAATTCCACAACTCCAAACTATTATTCTACTACTACATTAGCATTTATCTCTTATTGAAAGTTCAGGTGCAATGATTGAGCAATTATAAGCTCTATAAAAAAAACTAATATTTCATTACAATACTGTATACATAATATAGTTTGTAATTAACACAACTTAAATTTACTCTGTATGAATACTTACATCCGTTTAGAGTCCACCAAGAAATGAGAAGGATAACTGCACCTGGACTTACTCTTCTCTCTGACAAGAATAACATCCATAAAATATAGCTACAGCTCTATTGACAGATGCTGCTGTTGGCTGTTCATTGGATGTGACTTGACAAAGTATATCATCAGTCAGTGTAGTAGGCTATAAGGAAGGAGGGAAACCTTTAGTTGTGTTGCTGCATCCCCTGAGGTGAAACCACCTTAAAGAAGTGTCATTTGCAACGTATGATACTTTGTTGTTTTCTGATTAATTTTGCTGACTGTTCAGTTATACAAAGAGGTTCTGTAATGTTATAAACACTGCCAATAAAGAAGCCAAACTCACTGTGGGGAGTTTTATACTTTGCTTTTGTTGGTTTCAATTTTAATACTTGGACTGAGAAAGTGTAGACACTGGCCTAGCAACTATATAAATTTTATTAATTATTATTTGACATTTGAAGACTTACACTTTTCTAGACTGATGTATTTAACACACAAGTATGTATAAGTGCAAGTTTGTAACTGCAACTGACTAACTTCAAACAACTTTGCTTAATACAGCTACAATTTAGATCATTCTTATTGAAATTTTAGTCTGTACACAGACCACATCCAGTATTGGGTATATGTTGCTACAGGAGTTGTCTGTTAATTTAAAGTTTACTGTAAACATTGATTCCATCTATTGTCAGTAGGGCCTACCTCATTATGCTCGAAATTTTTAGAATTAGTTTTTTTAATTCTAAATAATTGTGTTATTATTCCACAAGAATGTTATAATAATTACTCTATAAATTTCTTATTATTCTCTTATTATTCCAATTAGAAATGAGTGAAATAGTTATGATTGCAGTAGCTATAATATAAACTTGGTATGAAATGAATGAGTGAAAGAATCAGTCTCTCTTACTTTTATACTGATTAACTCAATGAGGATTCAATATAGCTAGCTAATCTTTTAGTGAAAGCCTTGAACATCCTCTTAAAAATGTTCAATGAATGGAGTAAACATGGTCTGCTGCAGCTGAAAAAAGTTCAATTGTGAGAAACCTTACTGACATTAGGGGGGGGGGGGGGGGATATAACAGAATTAAAAGAATTTTAATATTCTTAGCAGTGGATGTACATTTTCTTCCCTTCAAATTCGTAGGTTGGCTGGTAACAATTTACATTTTTTGTCATTTCTGCAGTATAATTGTTGAGTTGTTCAATAAGGGAAACTGTTTAGCATAATTCTCCTGGTGACTTGCTGACTCTGAGCCTGAGCTGACAGGTCTTACAGTATTTTCAAACTATTTTTTCCATTTTTGGAAGTTCAATACCAGAGTGGCCAACACAAACCCAGCTGCTTTAATCAAGTAATGAAGATCTCCTCATATCCACATTTGTTTACTTCCTTATTGTAAAAGAAAAAAAGAAAAAACCCATGTTGGTTTTATAATTATGATTATTTGGACTGATTGTTCTCATTTTTTCCCTTTATTTTATTTTTTTTAGTCCTTTCATTATTCTAGAATTAGTCCACCATGCTAGCTATTTCATGTCTATTATTCCAAAAAACATGCTAGCATAATCTGGCAGGGCCTATTATTGACAATGAAGAAAGTTTCATCATAATATCATTACGTCAAAAGGTATGAAATGGAATTTAATGTCAATTATTAAAATTAATGGAGCTAATAGAGGGCCCCCAAACAGTTGGGAGCTGGAGGAAGACCTGAGGACTTGTACCACTAATCAATAAACAAGATAGGATCACAAGCATAAAGGGTGCTCTGACATATCAATGCCTGGGCAGTGTTAGGGGGCACTTCAGCAGAATAGTCAAGCGTTATCAACCACAGAGAATCATGCCCAGTTTTGCAAGATAATAGTGCACTCCAAATGTAGCTGGGCCTCACTTACGTTTTTCTTTTATGGAAGATGACAATACAAAGTAAGAAAGAAAACGGAAACAAAACTCAATGCAATTAAGGATAAAAACAACTGAGGAACGCCGATAGCAGAGATGGTAGAAATGGTGTCCTCAGCAAGACCTCCCAACAACATCTCAGCCACCAAAAGTCAGTCCCAGTTGAGCGGCAGGCTGAGAGGCTGCAAAATAGCTTGCGTTGGACACCAGTTTGTAGCGCTCCTGCAGTGGGCTAATCACATAGACGTCTAGGACTGCAGGACGACCACCGCTCCAGGTGGGAATATGTCTACTGGGTCTACTGGGCATGACTGAAAGCCCAACATCATATCAGGTGCCTGTGCCTCCTTAGTGGGAGCCAGAGCTGCTGTGCACGTTACCAGTGCGCGCGCGCATAATAGGTGTGGGGCGTGGTCAATCGACAGGCAGAAATCCTCGCGCTGGTAAGAATATTTTCTGAATCTTTTGTAGTATACTGCTCAGGATTGGACGGAAGGAAATGGTTTATACTTTGCAAAGGCTAATTGGCAATTGAGGCCAACTGTGGTCGACCCTATAACGATGAGCTATTTTCAATATACGGAATTGTATTTTACAATAATAATGGACAATAGTTCACGTGGTAAGGTTAGTAACTAGAAAAAAAAATACACATCGTTTTGGTATGCACACGTGGGTAAATAAATGATATACGAAGACTCCGCTTCTAAACTTTGACAGTCACCGTGCAGTGCTGCAGTGAATTCCAAAACTTTGATGGGGCTATTTCTTGAGATGCGACAGACTTCCAGTCTTTACTCCAAGTAAGTTCTTTCTCCTGTAGTTCTTGCTGGCCTGCAGAAATGAAATAGCTCAAGCAAAAGCAGAAGTAAATTTAACACAACCCTAGCAACCGCGGCCTGTTTCGCGTTCGTTTTGTGCGCTTAGATTGTTGTTTAATTGAATAATGTTGCTATCAGACAGTTTAAAACTACAACATACTTACATACTTAGTCTGTTATTTGCTTTCTCCTCTTACAAATATGAAAAAAACCAGTTGGTATAAGAATATCTTTACAACTCAGATGTTGTACTACATGAGAATACTTTCTTCATAATAGCTACCTATTAATTTCCACACGAGTAGCTAATAATTCATGCAATATTACAAGTCAAAGAATGTTTAAAATTTTATGAAATATGATTTCAATTCAACTAAAAATACAATACAAAATAATATCAAATCAAACATCAGCTACTACTGAATTCTAAGCAAATAATAACTACACACATGAAATGTCATTGTTCATCACGTTCGTAGAGACCTTTGGTTTACCTAGAAAAGATGCTGTGATGTTGAGGAGCAAGGCTATCAAGAACTGCAGCACTGCCACTGTTATCACAGATGTCCACATTTGTATCTGATATCTGCGGGAAAAACACTGTCCACCCGTTCACTTGCATCAAGCTGAAGAAGTGCGAGTCCAATTCCACTACGATCCAAGGATGGGTTACATAGGTGCTTTGTGTGTAACTCTTTCCTGGAGCAAGTTCTGTGAACTTCTGAGGGGCTCCATCATAGTTGAGCCACACGGTACAAACAGAGCGGCTTGATTTGTTGTGAAAAATCACACTGGTTTTTTGGCTGCCGTTGATGGACCTCAACGTCTTGCTAACATTCATTATTAGCTTGAAGGAGTTTGACCTTTGGAGCGGTAGTAGTGTAGTCGAGTGCGGGATAAAACTCAAGAGAAATGTCACTTGCTTTTATAATATTAATACCGGAAGTTGGCCCTCAGAAATATCACTTCCTGTTATTGACAAGAAGGTAATGGCCATATGTTGGTCTGCAGTATGTGTCTTAAAATCTTGTTCTTAATACAAGCCACTACATGGGAATCAGATGTGGTCCTACAATTCTAGAACTGCCTTTATAATCAATTACCCTATAAGATAACAGGCAAACCTTACAAAAACAAAGGCATCCTCAACAGGCATTGTTCTCATTGCTTCATGGTGTTAAGGTAGCCAATATGCAATAATCATTCATTCATTCACAAGGGGATAAAGAGAGGATGTCTGAAACATTCAATGTAAAATTAAAGAAGCATCATTAGATCTGAACGTTCCAACTTGGAGCACTGTAAGATACCGTAACACTAGGCACGAACGAGGTGAGAAAATATGTTTGCCATCTTGCATTCTGCCTAGATTTATTAAATTTGAAACAAAGGTAAAAAAAAAGACAGCTACTCCAGACAGGCAACTATTGTCATATTGTAAATTTTGTCGCAGGTTAAATTGTTATATAACATTGAACATGTAATATATTCTTATTTGACGAGTTCTAGGAAAAATGGCTTCTGCTATACTGTGAATACCACCAAAGTGCATATCTTGACAGATCTTCTAAAGTAAACTTTTGCTTTTCAAGAGACCCTTGAGACCAGCTGTTGAGAAACTCCCGAGACTGGTTTGATAATATTACACTAGAAGCAAAATATGCCTGTTTTGTTACTTTCTTTGCCATATTTGAGTCATGAGATTTACTTGTGTGGTTTTAGTAAAGAAAATTAGTTTTAGTTATAATAATTTTACCACAGCTAGCTACTATTAAATTCAGTTATACTTCCATTTTTATTAGAATATTTTGCAATTGTTATTTATTTTGCTATAGCTAACTATGGTTTTTGAACTAAAAGTTTTTCCAATTTATTTATTTATTTTTCCTAAAATTTTTTTTTGATCCAATTAGTTATACTAGTTTTTTAGTTATAGTTTTTAATAAAATAATTTTATACAAATTATAGCTGTAGTAGCTATTTTTTACTGAACTGATTTAAAATTGAAGACAATAATGACTAAATTTATTCAAAACTATAACTAATACAGCTACTTAATTTTTTAATCTAATTATTTTGTAGGGCTAAAATATTAACAGTGTGTGTTTGTGTACCAAATGTATGTAATTTTTTAATTTACATGACACAAACGTTTAGCTGTGATGATTATCTTAAACCACGCCCACTTCCTGGCCAGACCAACTTAAATTAGCTTGCTATGGCCCTGTATTATAAGTGGTACAATTATTTTGTCGTTCCTTTCCTTTTAACTGTAACATACTCCACCAACATTCTGGGCAAAAAAAACTAACCAAAAACATTAGGACAGAGAGCACTTACAACAACTGAAAGATAGACTATTCTAGGATCCAAGGAACTAAATTATTGCACAGAGCAAAAACCAGAATTATTTAAACAAATTAGTGCCCGTGAAATGCAGCTGTGCCTCACTTACCACTACACGCTCACAGTTAGGGTGGGGCGGAGCCAACTTACAATAAAAAAAATCCTCGTGCACTAAGTAATGGATCCAGAATCTTCTCTGGCGTACTGCTCAGGAATAGACGAATTAACGGCTATGGTTCAAACTTTGCCAAGGGGTCGACCGTATAACATTGAGATATTTTAAATATACGGATTTTATAAAAATAATCGACAATAGTTCACGCGGTAAGGTGAGTAAATAAAAAAGTAAAATAGAATTCAACAAAAACTCAATGTTATGGCATACACGCAAGGGTAAGAAAATATGTGCTTCTAAACTACGGCGGTAGCCGTGCAGTACTGCCGTGAAGTCAAAAATGGTGGCGGGAATATTTCTTGAGATGCGATCGACTTCCAGTCTTCATTCCCGGTAGGTGCTTTCTCCTAGGTTTGATGATGAAAACTTTACTCTGAAGCATGAAATTTGGTCTTTGTCAATGGCTAGTTATGGTCCAAACACGAACAATTCTCAATTTTTTATTGGTACTTCAAAAACATCATGGTATGTAAATTATTAGTTTATAATGTAGACTAGTTCAAGGCATCTAATAATAATGGTTGTAAAATTTATAAAAAATAAATATGAAGTCATTTGAATTAATGCAACACACACACCATTATCTTTTGTTGATTGAGAGTGAACTTTAATCTGTTAAATTTAATGAACACTCTATTGTTACCTTCTTGCTTTATTTTTCCTTTGAAAAAGTAATTAGTAACTGTCGGTAGATTTTGCATTGTACAAAAGTAGTAGTGTGAAGAGGTAGTTTGTATTGTGTGAAGAGGTAGCAATGTATTGTGTGAAGAGGTAGCAATGTATTGTTATATGAAATTTGCTCATGTATTTTCCAAGCTTTGTTGTGTGTCCAAGTTGACTTGACAGAAAATTAAAAGGAATTTGAGGCTTCTTAAAGTTAACAGATTCTCTTTACTGCACTACATTCTTGTTAGGTATCATGTATAGAATTTGGAGAGGTAGTTGGCATTATGGAGACATAATTTGCATAGTCCTTGGAGAAGTAGTTAACACAAGAGAAGTTAGTACTTTTATACATAATTCAAGGTATGTAAAGTGTCCAATGAGTTGGAAGTACAAAAAGTTTAACAATAACTAAATCTGTTCATTGGATGTAGCTCATTCCAAAGCACCCAAAAAATTGTACCGCTAAAATAATGAGAACTGGCAGTAATAATCTGTTTCAAACTATTTACAAAATCACAGTATTCCTGCTCTATGTGTGCCAAAATTTAGTCATGTAGTAAATAGTGCTTGATTGAACTTGTAAACAGTCAATTAAAACATGCTAAAGCAATATTGAGCCATTTAGATATTACGGGAAAAGGGGGCACTTCACGCAAAAATTGAAATTGAGATATAGGCTCCAGAAGTAAGTCATAGGAAAAATTCTTTCTTTCTCCTATTTTTGTTTTTTGCAGAATTAGTCTTAGTGACCTTTACTCTAAGTCTACGCCAAATTTCAAATGCCGAAACAACTTAAAAGACCCCAAGCGTGCCGTGGAAAAACAAGCTACTTTATTATTCTCTCTCGTTCTCGAAGTACAATAAACGGGGAATGGGCGGAGTTTCGAACAAGCAGCTAAAATAAACGGCATAGCTTGGAGAATAGTGCATGCAATCTACAGCTTACCTCTGGTTGAAAGTTTACCACTACATGGAGTAGAGTAGCCAAGGATTCCTACAAGACAGGCTGTGAGACGCTCTGAAAGCTAAAAAGAACTGTACGCAAACTTGGTTAGTCGCCTATAAAAGCGGCTGTACGATTTAATTGCGTATGCGGAGTACGCCGTTAAGTATACGGAAACATTAATTATACCGGAAGTGGAAATTCAATTTATGTTTTCTCGATTTCTAGTTCAATTGCTTTGCTGAATACAGCCAAGTTCAACTGCCAGTTTCTCTGCGCGTCGAAGGTTTTACCCTCCAGTATTTCAGCACTAAGTTGAGATAAATTGTAGCTTTTTATTAGCATAAAAAACTCATTTTTTTTGGTTTAATGTATGGAATGTCTATGGAGATAGCGTAGTTCTTATACTTATGCTGTTTTATATGACTTAGTTTCGAGTGGATTGGGATCTAACAACACAAAAAAGGTATGGCTAAGCTTATTGTGATTGCAACTAGTCTAAGTTTTGAGATCTGTACTTTCTACTCTTTAAGCTGGACGAACTGTACACAGACTTACCTTCGCGGTAGTCTAGTGGACAATGTATTTTCAAGTAAATACTGTTGCGCACGGCTTATAACCATGACAAAGAGCGCATTGACTTACCACCGCCACTAACTCGAATAGAAATGGAAGTCCCTTAAGTTTTCAAGTTTTAACTGCACCCGCAAAATAATTCAAAACGGTAAACAATTCAATTTCTAGGGTGATACGGGTACTGATCGATAAACCATAGGATTCTGTTTAGTGCAATTTGGGACGGGGTTGACCACATAACTAACACAAAAACGCGAGGGTCAAAGTACAAAATGACATACGTACGTCCAAACATATATACAAATAAATAAATAACTAGTAGTGTGCTTGAGCACAAATGGCGAGCGAGCCTGATGTTAGGTAACATAAAACTAAGTATTGTTACTATGTTTTAGCTTAGTTCATGCAAACACTATAATAGCTGTTATGACCTTTTATTTCAGCAAACAAATACAAAATCACTCTCTTACCTGATTAATGGTAACTTTTGTAGTATCAAACATCAACCATTCTGATAATCTCAATCACCAGTAACTCTTGAACAAGCTCTCAGCTACGATAAAAAAATAAACCAGTGTAATTTTAGCCAACAAATATGGAATTACTACTTACATCATTCTTGAGTATTGATAACTTCTGTAGTATCAAATTGAAGTTACTTTGACCATCTGAATTACCTTGATTTCTTGACAACAAGCTCTCACCTACAAAAACAAAAACAATCAATTTTAGCACACAAATACAAAATTATTTTCTTACCTCATTTTCTTGAGCAGTGGTAACTTTTGTAGTACCAAATTTGAGCCAATCTGACTATTTGAATTTACCAGTCACTGTTGACAAGCTCTTAGCTACAAAAAAGAAAGGCCAGAGTTAATTTTGCATATTTAGCTAACAAATATGGAATTACGTACTTACCTCAGCTTCCCTCGAGAAGTAGTAGCTTCCTTAGCATTAATACTACGGCATTCTGACAACCAACAGCTCTTGACAACCAACAACCGGCACTCCTTATCCCCCCTATAAAACGGCGAAGTTTTGAAATTAAGTCTGGAAAAGGGTCTTCAATGCCATAGTAACCGGTCGAATCAACTTTTTGTTTCTTGAAAAGCAAACATTTTCGCAGGAATTTTCTCACACTTTGGAGCTTAATTATAAAGTAAGGCTTGCTTAATCCTGTAGTTTCAGAATAAACTGGGCGTCAAGCCTAAAAAGCCGTGTTTTTTGGAGAAAAACGTTCCCCGCGCGCGCGTTAAAGGGGCATACGTACCATCCCACGTACATTATATACATATAACATATACCCGATTTTGCATTATCCACCCCTAACGCTCAACATTTGCGCACAACATTTGCGCTCAAGCACACCACTAGTTATATATAGTATGTGTGTGTGGCCATACATATGTCATTTGTACTTTACCCTCACATTTTTGGGTTCATTAGTAGGTCGACCCCATCATAATACTCTACTAATACATAATATTACCTTCATTCATATTATTTGTTAGGCTTTTCCCAGTCTTATTGGCAACTGTAGCAGTGAGCAATTTTTAGCTTGTCTATGGTAAAAAAAAAATTTCTTCGAGTCAAACAGTTACTAAGCGAAGTAGAACCTTAAAGAAAACTATATAAATGTAGCCATTTGTTATTTTGCGTTCAGGTTGAAAAGAAATGGTTAATTTTTAATTATTTAAATATCCTACTGTTTGAACTACCTGTGCACAACGGATTACTCGTCATTTGTGCTAAAGCACATCACTAGTTATTACTTGAATAAAAACAGTGGTTGAATTAATTAATTAATAAGTACGCACATAACAATATAATTTATAGTTTTAGGCATAGCTACTAACAAGTAATCATTTAGGGACTGCAAATAATTTTAACAATTCAATACTTTTATTCAATAAGATTTAATTGTACATTATAAGCATGCATGCCCAGTCTCTTCGCTTATAGACTGCCTTGAGAGTAACAAGATGAACAGAACCACTATTTTCCAAATACACTGTATGGTGTTCTAACTTTATGTAGAATGATCAGTATTATTATTATTTCCTCATCCCTTAGCCAATAAATACCTGCATGTGCTTTGATGACATTATTTCAAACCATATTATTAGCAAGTTTGTACACCCAGTACAAGTTTAATATGATTGATATGCACATGACCTCTATACGAAAACTGGTATAACTTGTATAAAAATATGAAAAATATTACCCAAAACTGTATACTAAATTCAGCTTAAAGAAAAAGTTGCATTGGTTTCCCGGAGAATAGTGTCTCATTTGCCTTGAATAAAGGGATTAAAACAACATAACAATAAGTCATTTATCAAATGTATTTAACCTACAAAAAATCTCCTTCCCAAGATTTAGGTACAGCTATCATATTATTGATTTATGAGTCAGGCTCAATTTTCCACTATGAAGAAGATAATTATGACAAATGTAATTCAACACTTCCTAATGTTGCTATGAAAGCGCTTTAGCTTTGAACAACTTTATGCTATTTTCTGTATCTGAAGAAGACCAGCAAACTTAGTTGGAGCATTAAATTAGAAATTATAGCTCCATTGATGTATGTAGTTCAACAAGAAACAGCTAGTATATAGAACCAATTTTGCAAAGTTAAATTTTTTTTACCATTTATTCTTTTCTAACATTATTTTCTCATTTTATCTAGCTCCGCCTACTACTGCACCTTATTTAATTATCCAATCTTCTTCTCCAATATCCATTACCATAACATGGGATGAGATTCCTTGTCTTCAGAGAAATGGAGTGATAGCAAGATATATTGTTTCTATTTGTCAGGTTACTGATTCTGATTGTGTTGGCACATCCATAGCTAATGCTGGAACTAACAGGATGTATACTTTTACACAACTTATTCCAAGAACTTTATATAATATTAGTACTAAAGCTGATTCAGAGGATGGTACATTTACCACATTTTTGGGGTCTCCTTCACAATCTATTTCTGTAGAAACTACTGCACCTAAAGGTTAGTGCACTTTGTGTGTTGTTAAGATATAATTTTGTTCCTATTTTTTTAGGACTTGGCTTTCTCTTAGCCGGCTCCCTGTATTCTACTAATTCGGCTATTGATCTCGCTAGTATAGGAGTAGATAGAGATGCTCTGAGGTGTCTTACTCCTCTTACATCATGCTGTAGGAGTAATGATATAGGTACTAGTTCTCTTGGTAGCTGGAGATATCCAGATAGAGCTTTTGTTCACAGTATAAGTGATGGTGGCAGTATATCCAGGAGTAGAGGACCTAGTTCAGTTATTCTTCATCGTATTAACAATGCTATGTCTCCTACTGGAGTATATACATGTGAAATACCTGATACTAATGGAACTATAAAACAACTGGATGTCTACTTGTATGTAGGACAATTACCAGGTCAGTTCTTTAGTGACAGCAACTGCAGTAAGTGTCAAAGCAGCTCATATTAACTTTTAACTGCAGTTAATTTTTTATGTTCATTTATTTGATGTTAGTGTGTAACTTCAGAAGGACAAAACAAGCTCCTCCTCCTATAGCATTTTAGTTACTCTATTTTAATCCTATGCTATGACATCTAGCTATATTGCAAAAATTGAAGTTCGGTTGTGTTCATAAACTGAATTACAATAATTTCCTGTGTGCCACATGTCTTGTCGTTAGACTGGAGATTGCCTATAGATGATATAATGATTTTTTTTTACAAACTGCACAGTATTTTAGGGCATGGTATATGTGGTTAACTCTATGTTTAGGTAAATATTTAGCTTTGTGATATAGTATGCTAAACAGTAATAGCAAATTTTTATCATTCTAACAGCTACTATTGTTAATTAGAACTAAACCCCACGTTTCGACATCTTGCCGAAGTCCTCTTCAGGAGCAAGAAGTCGAAACGTCGGGTCAAGTTTTAATTAATAATGGCGGATGTTAGAATGAGAAATATTTGCTATTGCTACAATTATATCAGCCAAGAATGACTGAATTATGCTAAATGTGTGCAAAATATGAATTAACAATTATTATATTTTAATTAATCTAATCTAGTTTAAAAATTCATTTCACACAATGTTGTAAGTTTGTGTGTAAAGTTGTCTTAATTTTTAACTATGTGAATTTTCTTTAGTCTCCCATTTCCCCTCCTACTGGAAAGCTTTATATTTGAGCCTTATTTTGCACAGGATTCAGTTTATTGTCAGATTGTATTCCTAACATTTATATGTAGATTTAACAGCTAATCTTAACTATTCTCGTCAGTCACTGCAGTTAACATGCATCGTTCGTGGAGGATTAGTAACATCAGTTCAGTGGACTAATAATAATGTACCAATAATTACTGGCACTACTTTTATAGAAGCAGATCCTGTCATCGACAGATTGGCAGTTTCTACAACATATGTTCTCTCTGGTAGTAATATCTCTAACTTTATTGGAACTTTTGAATGTTCAGTTACTGATGGCAATGGAAGAATTTCAAAAAGTGGACCACTTCTAATTAATGGTAAGCGATTAGTTAACCCTTTCGTTCCCAATCCCGCTTTAAAGCGGGTGAAGACCGGTTGGCTTCTCCGAATTTTAAAAAATAGTTACATTATAGCTAGAACCTTCAGATTGCATACACAGGTGCCCAATGCATTGGAGAAGCATCTATAATAGCTTTCAGCCAGGACTGCTTCGACAGTACCTCACAGCAGTTCTGTTTATTTCTTCCTCGGCAAAAAAAAAAAACATCGGTTCTCCGTCGAATTTAAAAAAAAGTTACCTTCTTCACAGCAGCTTCATTTATGGATCCAGTCATCTCCAGAGCTTTGTAGAAGCAGCAAAAAATTGCTTGAGCTCAGTAGCATTCCATAACACATTGAAACAACCGCTTCTTTGCCGACCAAGACTTTGCGGTTTGACTTACTGTCTTCTCCATTTTTTATAAAATCGCCAGTTCAGCTGGGGACCTCCCTATTACGTACAGTCTTAGGTAATGCTTATTACATCATAGGATAAAAGTGAGCGTGTCGTGTGACCCCGGTAACTATGCAAAAAAAATTTTTTTTCAAAGTCATTTTTTGGAAGATGGCGTCTAGAAATTACAATGCGGTGCAAGTTTTAGACTTGCTTGATGCTGACTCTAGCGACTCAGGATCAAGCGGAGAGAAGGGAGACGACATCTAGGGCTATAGGAGGCCCTGTATCAGGGTTGGTGGACCAGACCCCGTAAACTCTGATACTGAAAATGGGAGTCAAGAAGATGATCGAGGTAGGCTTGTCTTTCTCTTGTCTTTCTCTTGAAAAATAGCAAGCTTCTGTTGTGGAAAGGACTTATTTATAGCTATATTGAGATAGAGTAAGCTGTTTAGCTATAATATATATATATTTCATTGAGTTTTGATATTTGAAAGTGGCTTGTGGTTTTTTGAACAAATTCAAATTTTTTTGAAAAAATTTAAATTTTTTTTTTACCACATATACTACTAGGACCAGATGTAAATGCAGTCACCGACCCCGATTACGCAGATGAGGCAACAGGAGCAGAGTCTTCCAGTCATGAAGGAGAGGATACCGGACCTGAGTCTTCCAATGATGAAACACGTATAGGCAGCAGGTTCCAGTGATGAAGAAGAAGAAGTGACTCCTCCTGCTCCGAGATCTGGACGTCCTCGCGGTCGGAGAAGGCGGGAATCGAAGAACAAGAGTCGGGTGGATGAGGTAGGGGGAGAGTGGAAGAAAGATGACAACACACCCATTGATATTCCATAATCTTTTGTGTGAAGGACCACAGACATTTGTAGCTGCTCCCCCCCCTCCTCCCTCCCCCTGAACATCCCAAAAGTTGGAATATGTATTGTTATTGTCGTTGTCATTGTCTGTGTTTTTGTGGTGTTGTAGTGGAGCTTTACACTCGATGTATATGTGTGTGCGTGGAGTTGAAATGTTATTCTGGCGCTTCCAGATCTAACCGGGGAGGAAACGAACTCGGGGGGGGGGGGTCTTTTCCAATCGGGGCTACTATGCCCATGTAAGTTGAATTTCATGTATGTGTGTGTGTACACCAGTCAATTTATATTATACATTTATTTTTATGATCTGTATTCACCTGTATCTTCTTTTTTCTAGTGTGTGTGTGTATGTGTGTGCGTGCATTTGTGGAATGAGAGAGAGCAACCGTGGACAAACAGTATGTGGCGCTTCCGTATACAACCTGGGAGGGAACTCTGGATCTTTTTGGATCGTGACTACTATGCCCATGTAAGTTGAATTTCATGTATGTGTGTGTGTGTACACCAGTCAATTTATATTATACATTTATTTTTATGATCTGTATTCACCTGTATCTTCTTTTTTCTAGTGTGTGTGTGTATGTGTGTGCGTGCATTTGTGGAATGAGAGAGAGCAACCGTGGACAAAAAGTATGTGGCGCTTCCGTATACAACCTGGGAGGGAACTCTTTTTGGATCGTGACTACTATGCCCATGTAAGTTGAATTTCATGTGTGTGTGTGTGTGTGTGTACACCAGTCAATTTATGTATAATAAATTATACATTTATTTTTATGATCTGTATTCACCTGTAGCTTCTTTTTTCTTGTGTGTGTGTGTGTGTATGTGTGTGCGTGCATTTGTGGAAAGAGAGAGAACAACCATGAACAAACAGTATGCGTCTCTTCCGGATACAACCTGGGAGGGAACTCTGGATATTTTTGGCTACTATGCTTATGTAAGTTGAATTTCGTGTGTGTGTGTACACCAGTCAATTTATGTATAATAAATTATAAATTTATTTTTATGATCTGTATTCACCTGTAGCTTCTTTTTTCTTGTGTGTATGTGTGTGTGTATATGTGTGTGCGCGCATTTGTGGAAAGAGAGAGAGCAACCGTGGACAAAAAGTATGCGGCACTTCCGGATCCAACCTGGGAGGGAACTCTGGATCTTTTTGGATCGGGGCTACTATGCCCATGTAAGTTGAATTTCATGTGTGTGTGTGTGTGTGTGTACACCAGTCAATCCTAACCTGGGAGGGATCGTTCAGTCTGTGACACCATCCATGCCGGTTGAATTCCACGTGTGTGCTTGTACTGCTTTTCATTTTCAAATTACACTTTCTCAATACAACGATTGTTTCTCTCATGGACAGTGTGGAGTATACATACCAGGCGTTCATACAGTGGGAGGCTAGCCCTGGGTTCCCCCCTAGAATTTTGGGAGTTGAAAACATTTTGGAAGCATTTATTTTTAGTCTGATATTGTATCCCATTATGTTCCTATCATAACTGAGCCAGGACCGAACACTGATCATCAGTGTGAAGTATAGACTCTTATGCAAAGATGTGCATCAAAGTAGTGTAGGTTCCAAAAAATGGGTGTGGCAAAGTACACTCGGAGCCCAACACCCCCCCCCCAAACAAAAATCCTGTATGAAACCGCATACAATACATCATAAAGTTGCAATTATATAGGATCATGAATAATTTGTTGTTTGTATTACAAATATCTTTGTTGTTTGTGTTTTTGTGTATATGAAATTATTTTGTAGTGGAGCTAGACGTTCGATGGCATATGTTCCGTGTGGACACTCATAGATGTCTCCTACATGATCACAATCAGCACCTAACACAACAAACAACATATTTTATTGTAGAACTAATATAATATTGGTATACAATACATCAAACAATTTTATTTCTATTTTTTATTTTATTTTTATTGATGGGAAAAGTGGAATTTTTTGGGGGAAAATTTTTTTTTTTAAAGTATTAGTAAAGGGCCTAAATATTATTCAATTTTCTCAATCAAAAAATGAGGGGAATCCCAAACTCTTGGTCTATTTAGTGATATATGGTTGCTATGGGGTTTTCCCAGCCAGCATCGAGTTAAAAAAATAAAACGGCAATGCTCTATTCCGCGGTAGAAAATTAGATTTTTCCGCGCGTCCAAACAATTCAGGAACGAAAGGGTTAAAGTTTATGTCCCTTGGTCCTCCAAGACAAGGCAAGAGTACAACTCTCAGGAGAATAAAGAAAGAGATCATAGATCTTCTGTCAGCAAAAGAAGAGGAGAAGATTCATGGCAGTACAGGCACTGTGGAGTGTTGCTCCAATATGGTAGTCCAAGGCAAGTCTGATCCAACTACAGCAGAAAGAAGTATAGACTGGACCATTGTAAAGAATCTCATTGAGGAAGCTTCTCTACTCTTTCACACTCTCAAAGATAGTCTGGCGACTAAATCCACTTCTGAAACTGAATCCACTTCAGAAGCTACAGCTGATTCCCATGGAGGTAGTGACACCAGGGCAGAGGTCAGCCAGGCTAGCAGTACTCAGCAGTCTCACTCTGTTGAAGAGCCACCCCAGCCTTCATTATTGCAGAAGATGATGGCAAGATTGAAATCTTTTACCCAAAATAGGCAACCCAGGCATAAGGAAATCACTCCACTCTCAACAGCACATGACCAACCAGCTGATCAGGCAGTATCATCACCAGATTATTCTGAAATAGCTGCCA
>WLWD01005804.1_pt1 | contig 40856 bp, 29 predicted proteins | sample 6712731 | NCBI WGS metagenome assembly WLWD01 (sample SAMN12718690, study PRJNA576275) | sponge metagenome | isolation source: marine sponge | host: Mycale hentscheli | place: New Zealand: South Island, Marlborough, Capsize Point | collected 2014-11-01
GAGAACCCCATCACTACCTCTAGTCACTGGTCATATGAGAACCCCATCACTACCTCTAGTCACTGGTCATACGAGAACCCCATCACTATCTCTAGTCACTGGTCACATGAGAACTTCATCACTACCTCTATCCACTGGTCACACGAGAACCTCATCACTATCTCTAGTCACTGGTCACATGAGAACCCCATCACTACCTCTAGTCACTGGTCATACGAGAACCCCATCACTACCTCTAGTCACTGGTCACTGGTCACATGAGAACCTCATCACTACCTCTAGTCACTGGTCACATGAGAAACCCATCACTACCTCTAGTCACTGGTCACATGAGAACTCCATCACTACCTCTAGTCACTGGTCACACGAGAACCTCATCACTACCTCTAGTCACTGGTCACATGAGAACCTCATCACTACCTCTAGTCACTGGTCATATGAGAACCTCATCACTACCTCTAGTCACTGGTCATATGAGAACCCCATCACTACCTCTAGTCAATGGTCACACGAGAACCTCATCACTACCTCTAGTCACTGGTCATATGAGAACCCCATCACTACCTCTTAGTCACTGGTCATATGAGAACCCCATCACTACCTCTAGTCACTGGTCATACGAGAACCCCATCACTACCTCTAGTCACTGGTCACATGAGAACCCCATCACTACCTCTAGTCATTGGTCACATGAGAACCCCATCACTACCTCTAGTCACTGGTCACATGAGAACCCCATCACTACCTCTAGTCACTGGTCATACGAGAACCCCATCACTATCTCTAGTCACTGGTCACATGAGAACTTCATCACTACCTCTAGTCACTGGTCACACGAAAACCCCATCACTATCTCTAGTCACTGGTCACATGAGAACTTCATCACTACCTCTATCCACTGGTCACACGAGAACCTCACCACTATCTCTAGTCACTGATCACATGAGAACCCCATCACTACCTCTAGTCACTGGTCATACGAGAACCCCATCACTACCTCTAGTCATTGGTCATATGAGAACCCCATCACTACCTCTAGTCACTGGTCATATGAGAACCCCATCACTACCTCTAGCCACTGGTCACACGAGAACCCCATCACTACTCTAGTCACTGGTCATATGAGAACCCCATCACTACCTCTAGTCACTGGTCATATGAGAACCTCATTACTACCTCTAGTCACTGGTCACATGAGAACCCCATCGCTACCTCTAGTCACTGGTCATATGAGAACCTCATCACTATCTCTAGTCACATGAGAACCCCATCACTATCTCTAGTCACTGGTCACATGAGAACCCCATCACTACCTCTAGTCACTGGTCACATGAGAACCTCATCACTTCCTCTAGTCACTGGTCATATGAGAACCTCATCACTATCTCTAGTCACATGAGAACCCCATCACTATCTCTAGTCACTGGTCACATGAGAACCCCAACACTACCTCTAGTCACTGGTCACATGAGAACTTCATCACTACCTCTAGTCACTGATCACATGAGAACTTCATCACTACCTCTAGTCATTGGTCACATGAGAACTTCATCACTACCTCTAGTCACTGATCACATGAGAACCCCATCACTACCTCTAGTCACTGGTCATATGAGAACCCCATCACTACCTCTAGTCACTGGTCATATGAGAACCCCATCACTACCTCTAGCCACTGGTCATACGAGAACCTCATCACTACCTCTAGTCACTGGTCACATGAGAACCCCATCACTACCTCTAGTCACTGGTCACATGAGAACCCCATCACTACCTCTAGTCACTGGTCATATGAGAACCCCATCACTATCTCTAGTCACTGGTCACATGAGAACTTCATCACTACCTCTAGTCACTGGTCACACGAAAACCCCATCACTATCTCTAGTCACTGATCACATGAGAACCCCATCACTATCTCTAGTCACTGGTCACATGAGAACCCCATCACTATCTCTAGTCACTGGTCACATGAGAACCCCATCACTATCTCTAGTCACTGATCACATGAGAACCCCATCACTACCTCTAGTCACTGGTCATACGAGAACCCCATCACTACCTCTAGTCACTGGTCATATGAGAACCCCATCACTACCTCTAGTCACTGGTCATATGAGAACCCCATCACTACCTCTAGCCACTGGTCACACGAGAACCCCATCACTACTCTAGTCACTGGTCATATGAGAACCCCATCACTACCTCTAGTCACTGGTCATATGAGAACCTCATTACTACCTCTAGTCACTGGTCACATGAGAACCCCATCGCTACCTCTAGTCACTGGTCATATGAGAACCTCATCACTATCTCTAGTCACATGAGAACCCCATCACTATCTCTAGTCACTGGTCACATGAGAACCCCATCACTACCTCTAGTCACTGGTCACATGAGAACCTCATCACTTCCTCTAGTCACTGGTCATATGAGAGAATCTCATCACTATCTCTAGTCACATGAGAATCTCATCACTACCTCTAGTCACTGGTCACATGAGAACCCCATCACTTCCTCTAGTCACTGGTCATATGAGAACCTCATCATTATCTCTAGTCACTGGTCACATGAGAACCCCATCACTACCTCTAGTCACTGGTCACACGAGAACTTCATCACTACCTCTAGTCACTGGTCACATGAGAACCTCATCACTACCTCTAGTCACTGGTCATATGGGAACCATCACTACTTCTAGTCACTGGTCACATGAGAACCTCATCACTACTTCTAGTCACTGATCACACGAGAACCCCATCACTACCTCTAGTCACTGGTCACATGAGAACCTCATCACTACCTCTAGTCACTGGTCATATGGGAACCATCACTACTTCTAGTCACTGGTCACATGAGAACCTCATCACTACTTCTAGTCACTGATCACACGAGAACCCCATCACTACCTCTAGTCACTGGCACACGAGAACCTCATCACTACCTTTAGTCACTGGTCACATGAGAACCTCATCACTACCTCTAGTCACTGGCACACGAGAACCTCATCACTACCTCTAGTCACTAGTCACATGAGAACCTCATCACCACCTCTAGTCACTGGTCATATGAGAACCCCATCCCTACCTCTAATCACTGGTCACACGAGAACCTCATCACTACCTCCAGTCACTGGTAATATGAGAACCTCATTACTATCTCTAGTCACTGGTCACATTAGAACCCCATAACTACTCTAGTCACTGGTCATATGAGAATCCCATCACTACCTCCAGTCACTGCTCATATGAGAACCCTATCACTACCTCTAGTCACTGGTCACATAAGAACCTCATCACTACTTCTAGTCACTGGTCACATAAGAACCCCATCACTACCTCTAGTCACTGGTCATATGAGAACCCCATCACTACCTCTAGTCACTGGTCATATGAGAATCTCATCACTTCCTCCAGTCACTGGTCACGAGAACCTCATCACTACCTCTAGTCAATGGTCACATGAGAACCTCATCACTACCTCTAGTCACTGGTCACACGAGAACCCCATCACTACCTCTAGTCACTGGCACATGAGAACCTCATCACTACCTCTAGTCACTGGTCACATAAGTTAAAAATGACCACTAAGACTGAAGTACAAACATCCACACAAACATTCTGACTGTGTGGACCATACCCTACTAACTGAATATAAGTTTCAGCAGCAACTCATATCCAATAACACACAAACATACACATATTGACTACAACTCTCAGCAACAATGATCTCCTACATGACTGCACAAAATACACACACAAAGTCCAGCAACACAGGACTGCACATGACATGACTGCACAAAATACACATCACACAGATTTCAATGCCCAGCATGACTGCATGCATTGTAAACACCTACACACTCTACACCAACATATGGTCAGTGGTGACAAGTTTTACCAACCACAAACCTATATGTTGTACTTGTGGTGGTCAGACCCAGCCATGCCTCAACCACAACATTCCAAACTTAGTCTATTCCACTGGCCATCAACTACTGCATGAACACAGCTAAAGTCAATCATCTCATTCCCCAATAATCAAAATTTAGTCAAATTCATAGAAATAAAATGAAATAAACACCATGGTGACCTAGTGAAGTGGGGTATGGTGACCTAATGAAGTGGACACCATGGTGACCTAGTGAAGTGGACACATGGTGACCTAGTGAAGTGGACACATGGTGACCTAATGAGGTGGACACCATGGTGACCTAGTGAAGTGGACACATGGTGACCTAATGAAGTGGACACCATGGTGACCTAGTGAAGTGGACACATGGTGACCTAATGAAGTGGACACATGGTGACCTAGTGAAGTGGACACATGGTGACCTAGTGAAGTGGACACATGGTGACCCAATGAAGTGGACACATGGTGACCGTATGAAGTGGACACATGGTGATCTAATGAAGTGGACACATGGTGACCTAATGAGGTGGACACCATGGTAACTTAGTGAAGTGGACACATGGTGACCTAATGAAGTGGACACATGGTGACCTAGTGAAGTGGACACATGGTGACCTAATGAAGTGGACACATGGTGACCCAATGAAGTGGACACATGGTGACCGTATGAAGTGGACACATGGTGACCGTATGAAGTGGACACATGGTGATCTAATGAAGTGGACACATGGTGACCTAATGAGGGACACATGGTGACCTATGAAGTGGACACATGGTGACCTATGAAGTGGACACATGGTGACACATGGTGAATGAAGTGGACACATGGTGACCTAATGAAGTGGACACATGGTGACCGTATGAAGTGGACACATGGTGACCGTATGAAGTGGACACATGGTGACCATATGAAGTGGACACATGGTGACCGTATGAAGTGGACACATGGTGATCTAATGAAGTGGACACATGGTGACCTAATGAAGTGGACACATGGTGACCGTATGAAGTGGACACATGGTGACCGTATGAAGTGGTGTCTCCCACCCCCAGTGAAAATCACGCATGAAACCCTGCTAACGGTCTTTTATATTAGGCCATCAAATGGACAATACGATGTCCATTTCATTAATAAAGTAAGGAAAAACAAACAAATAAAACAACAACAACAACAAAACAAAACATAAATCAACCACTAAATGTAGGTACAATTCAAGGAATTGAACTATCATGTATTGAGTTTAGGTCACTCACTAGATGGAAAGGATTCTGTGGAGTAAGCAGACAACCCGCCCACAGTCAAGCAATGGAGACTTTAAAGAGAGCTGATCTGCATATGTTAGGCCCTGTAGAAATTGTATGGCTCCCTGGACTACAGCTCCATCCCTGTAAGACATATATGCAAGTAGCAGAGCCAATCACAGGGCAAAAGTCACAGCACATCACACAATTAAATAAGGCAATTAATAGGGCATGTGCAGTCCTAATTAATGCCCATCTATATGTGGTACATAGTGGGTAAGTGTAGCTAGCTAAATTGCAATTGCAAATATAGCTCCTTAGCAAATACAGATACTTTATAGTAGTTATACTTGTACAACTGAAGAAGACACTATGTATGTACATGTAGTATGAAATCAAGTTAACACAATGATAGAAGAGACTATTAGTTCATCCCAGGTGAGACATTTAAATTATATTACCTATGTGCGTGCACAGTAATAGTACTACGTGCATGCACAGTCCTAGCACTATGTGCGTGCACAGTAATAGTACTACGTGCGTGTACAGTGCTAGCACTATGTGCGTGCACAGTAATAGTACTACATGCGTGCACATAGATACTACTCGTGCACAGTCCTATCACTATGTGCGACACAGTAATAGTACTACGTGCTGTACAGTGCTAGCACGATGGCGTGCACATATGTACTACGTGCATGCAAGTGCTAAGCACTACGTGCATGCACATGCTAGCACTATGGTGCGTGCACATCCTAGCACGATGTGCGTGCACAGTAATAGTACTACGTGCTTGTACATTCTAGCACTACTGGGCTTCACAGTAATAGTACTCTGCATGCACAGTGTTAGTACTACGTGCGTGCAAGTGTTAGTATAGTGCGTGCACAGTAATAGTACTACTTGCATGCACAGTGCTAGCACTCTGTGCGTTCACAGATAATAGTACTGACGTGCGTGTACAGTGTAGCACTATGTGCGTGCACATATAGTACTACATGCGTGACAGTATAGTACTACATCGTGCCACAGTATAGTAATACGTGCGTGCACAGTGTTAGGACTACGGTGCATCACAGTGTTAGTACTACGTGCGTGCACAGTAAATAGTACTACGTGCATCACAGTTGCTAGCACTATGTGCGTGCACAGTGTTAGTACTATGTGCGTGCAGTGTTAGCACTATGTGTGTGCACAGTGCTAGCATAGTGTTAGCACAGTGTTAGTACTACGTGCGTGCAGTGCTAGCACTATGTGCGTGGAGTGTTAGCACTATGTGTGTGCACAGTGCTAGCATAGTGTTAGCACAGTGTTAGTACTACGTGCGTGCAGTGCTAGCACTATGTGCGTGGAGTGTTAGCACTATGTGCATGCAGTGTTAGCACTATGTGTGTGCACAGTAATAGTACTACGTGCATGCACAGTGCTAGCACTATGTGCGTGCACAGTGTTAGTACTACGTGCGTGCACAGTAATAGTACTACGTGCATGCACAGTGCTAGCACTATGTGCGTGCACAGTGTTAGTACTATGTGCGTGCAGTGTTAGCACTATGTGTGTGCACAGTGCTAGCATAGTGTTAGCATTATGTGTGTGCACAGTGTTAGCACAGTGTTAGTACTACGTGCGTGCAGTGCTAGCACTATGTGCATGCAGTGTTAGCACTATGTGTGTGCACAGTAATAGTACTACGTGCATGCAGTGCTAGCACTATGTGCGTGGAGTGTTAGCACTATGTGCATGCAGTGTTAGCACTATGTGTGTGCACAGTAATAGTACTACGTGCGTACACAGTGCTAGCACTATATGCATGCACAGTGTTAGTACTACATGCGTGCACAGTAATAGTACTACGTGCATGCACAGTGTTAGTACTATGTGCGTGCACAGTAATAGTACTACGTGCGTGTACAGTGCTAGCACTATGTGCGTGCACAGTAATAGTACTACATGCGTGCACAGTAATAGTACTACATGCGTGCACAGTAATAGTACTACGTGCATGCACAGTGTTAGTACTACGTGCATGCACAGTGTTAGTACTACGTGCGTGCACAGTAATAGTACTACGTGCATGCACAGTGCTAGCACTATGTGCGTGCAGTGTTAGCACTATGTGTGTGCACAGTGCTAGCATAGTGTTAGCACAGTGTTAGTACTACGTGCGTGCAGTGCTAGCACTATGTGCGTGGAGTGTTAGCACTATGTGCATGCAGTGTTAGCACTATGTGTGTGCACAGTAATAGTACTACGTGCATGCACAGTGCTAGCACTATGTGCGTGCACAGTGTTAGTACTACGTGCGTGCACAGTAATAGTACTACGTGCATGCACAGTGCTAGCACTATGTGCGTGCACAGTGTTAGTACTACGTGCGTGCACAGTAATAGTACTACGTGCATGCACAGTGCTAGCACTATGTGCGTGCACAGTGTTAGTACTATGTGCGTGCAGTGTTAGCACTATGTGTGTGCACAGTGCTAGCATAGTGTTAGCACAGTGTTAGTACTACGTGCGTGCAGTGCTAGCACTATGTGCGTGGAGTGTTAGCACTATGTGCATGCAGTGTTAGCACTATGTGTGTGCACAGTAATAGTACTACGTGCATGCACAGTGCTAGCACTATGTGCGTGCACAGTGTTAGTACTACGTGCGTGCACAGTAATAGTACTACGTGCATGCACAGTGCTAGCACTATGTGCGTGCACAGTGTTAGTACTATGTGCGTGCAGTGTTAGCACTATGTGTGTGCACAGTGCTAGCATAGTGTTAGCATTATGTGTGTGCACAGTGTTAGCACAGTGTTAGTACTACGTGCGTGCAGTGCTAGCACTATGTGCTGTGCACAGTGTGTGCACAGTAATAGTACTACGTGCATGCAGTGCTAGCACTATGTGCGTGGAGTGTTAGCACTATGTGCATGCAGTGTTAGCACTATGTGTGTGCACAGTAATAGTACTACGTGCGTACACAGTGCTAGCACTATATGCATGCACAGTGTTAGTACTACATGCGTGCACAGTAATAGTACTACGTGCATGCACAGTGTTAGTACTATGTGCGTGCACAGTAATAGTACTACGTGCGTGTACAGTGCTAGCACTATGTGCGTGCACAGTAATAGTACTACATGCGTGCACAGTAATAGTACTACATGCGTGCACAGTAATAGTACTACGTGCATGCACAGTGTTAGTACTACGTGCATGCACAGTGTTAGTACTACGTGCGTGCACAGTAATAGTACTACGTGCATGCACAGTGCTAGCACTATGTGCGTGCACAGTGTTAGTACTATGTGCGTGCAGTGTTAGCACTATGTGTGTGCACAGTGCTAGCATAGTGTTAGTACTACGTGCGTGCAGTGCTAGCACTATGTGCGTGGAGTGTTAGCACTATGTGCATGCAGTGTTAGCACTATGTGTGTGCACAGTAATAGTACTACGTGCATGCAGTGCTAGCACTATGTGCGTGGAGTGTTAGCACTATATGCATGCACAGTGTTAGTACTACATGCGTGCACAGTAATAGTACTACGTGCATGCACAGTGCTAGCACTATGTGCGTGCACAGTGTTAGTACTATGTGCGTGCACAGTAATAGTACTACGTGCATGCACAGTGCTAGTACTATGTGCATGCACAGTGTTAGTACTATGTGCGTGCAGTGTTAGCACTATGTGTGTGCACAGTGCTAGCATAGTGTTAGCACTATGTGTGTGCACAGTGTTAGTACTACGTGTGTGCACAGTGTTAGCACTATGTGTGTGCACAGTGCTAGCACTATGTGCGTGCAGTGCTAGTACTACGTGTGTGCACAGTGTTAGTACTACGTGCATGCACAGTGCTAGCACTATGTGCGTGGAGTGTTAGCACTATGTGCATGCACAGTGTTAGCACTATGTGCGTGCACAGTGCTAGCACTATGTGTGTACACAGTGTTAGTACTACGTGCACGCACAGTGTTAGCACTATGTGCGTGCACAGTGTTAGTACTATGTGCGTGCACAGTAATAGTAATATGTGCGTGCACAGTGCTAGCACTATGTGTGTGCACAGTGCAAGCACTATGTGTGTGCACAGTGCAAGCACTATGTGTGTGCACAGTGCAAGCACTATGTGTGTGCACAGTGCAAGCACTATGTGTGTGCACAGTGCAAGCACTATGTGTGTGCACAGTGCTAGCACTATGTGTGTGCACAGTGTTAGTACTATGTGCGTGCACAGTAATAGTACTACGTGCATGCACAGTGCTAGTACTATGTGCATGCACAGTGTTAGTACTATGTGCGTGCAGTGTTAGCACTATGTGTGTGCACAGTGCTAGCATAGTGTTAGCACTATGTGTGTGCACAGTGTTAGTACTACGTGTGTGCACAGTGTTAGCACTATGTGTGTGCACAGTGCTAGCACTATGTGCGTGCAGTGCTAGTACTACGTGTGTGCACAGTGTTAGTACTACGTGCATGCACAGTGCTAGCACTATGTGCGTGGAGTGTTAGCACTATGTGCATGCACAGTGTTAGCACTATGTGCGTGCACAGTGCTAGCACTATGTGTGTACACAGTGTTAGTACTACGTGCACGCACAGTGTTAGCACTATGTGCGTGCACAGTGTTAGTACTATGTGCGTGCACAGTAATAGTAATATGTGCGTGCACAGTGCTAGCACTATGTGTGTGCACAGTGCAAGCACTATGTGTGTGCACAGTGCAAGCACTATGTGTGTGCACAGTGCAAGCACTATGTGCGTGCACAGTAATAGTACTACGTGCATGCACAGTGCTAGCACTGTGTGCGTGCAGTGTTAGTACTATGTGCGTGCACAGTATTAGCACTATGTGCGTGCACAGTAATAGTACTATGTGCGTGCACAGTAATAGTACTACGTGCGTGCATAGTGCTAGCACTATGTGTGTGCACAGTAATAGTACTACGTGTGTGCACAGTGTTAGCACTATGTGTGTGCACAGTGCTAGCACTATGTGCGTGCAGTGCTAGTACTACGTGCGTGCACAGTGTTAGTACTACGTGCATGCACAGTGTTAGCACTATGTGTGCAGTGCTAGCACTATGTGCGTGCACAGTAATAGTACTATGTGTGTGCACAGTGTTAGTACTATGTGCGTGCACAGTGCTAGCACTATGTGTGTGCCCAGTGTTAGCACTATGTGTGTGCAGTGTTAGTACTATGTGCATGCACAGTAATAGTACTACGTGCATGCACAGTGCTAGCACTGTGTGTGCAAAGTGTTAGTACTATGTGCGTGCATAGTACTACGTGCATGCACAGTGCTAGCACTATGTGTGCAGTACTACTTCGTGAATGCAGTGTTAGTATTAGTATGTGTATGTACAATGATAACAGTAGTGCATGCCTAGAGACTTACCATTATTCTCTTCTTCAATCAAGATCACCAGAACCTCAGTAAAGATAGCAACAGCCCAAGCACTATGAAATCTAGGAAATGAAAAAAAAAGAAGGTTATGACAATATTAATTCTAATGTAAAAGAAAATTAGTTATCAAGCCAAGCAAATGAAGCACCAAAGGTGTGAACCCTCAGCGCTACTATACACTAGCTAGCTATAACAAAATCATTTCTCAGACCGAAAAAATAATATATTTGGCTATTCCTAATCAGGTATCAATACAGCTCAAGCAATGAAAACATAGATGTAGCTAATTGCTGTCTAAAGAAGTAGCTAAACATGCAGGAGACCTCACCGGTATATAGTTTCAACGTAAAACACCTGAATTCCAGCTCTTATTAACTTTTCAGTATGAAGCAAAAACTAACGTGGGAAGAAAAGAAATTATTTGCCCATGTGATTGCGACATGACGATAGGGGACATTACCTACAAAAATTTGAACCTACACGGAGCAGACAGCTTGTTAAATCATCATCCTGAGCAAGATCATACTTAAATCAACAGTTAATTATTGTCAGTAATCTCCAAAATCAGCTGACAGACAGACAAACAGATGGGACGACTACTATAACCCACTTGCGCATGCATGCTGAGGGCTAATAATAACAATCTGGCCAATGGCACCGATATCATTGCATACTACAGAATCACTAGCCTCAGCAACTGTGATACTTGATAATATCTCTGTTCTATATGCAACAGCACAGGCCAACCAACACTTTCATACTTGTTTCAACTCTAGTGTTATTAGGGCCCAAAGAGTGGGAGCTGGAGGACAACTTGAGGATGCTAGGGAAGGTCTAGTACAAAAGAATAGCCAAGTGAAGGGTGCATGGTAAGGTCATAAGGTAAGGGATAGCATCAGCAGATGAGCAGTGCAATGAGACTGTCACTAATAAAGCATGTATAGACTTGCCAGCAAAGTGTGAGCATTAACCAAGAATGGGTCAAAGCCATAGGCTAAAGCCAAAGCAGCCAGGGAACGCACAACTACAAGTTTACCCTAATAATGCCCACCCTGTAACAAGTACATGTAATAGGAGAATATCAGTAAGTCTTCAACTTTTTGGTTGGACATAAATCCAGTGTGGTAGACTCAATGCAGGTGAACCTAAGTTGTGCCCCAAAACAAAAACAAACAAACAAACAAAACCTGGAAAGATTAGTACCTAGACAATAAAAGAGGCAGGGCCACCAACATTATCACTATTAGGGATGAGGCCTGGTTATGTTCACACCCGTTATCAACTTACTTCATGACACTTGCTTCGCCAACATCTTGTATTGACTAGCCTTGATACATCAGCAGTATGTTGCTACCTGAAAAATAAGCCAATGGGAAATGCCATCACTACTGGACAAGATAATACAGGTGTAGTTCTGCTGTATAAAAATACATGGATATAATAGCTATATGATTCCATTCAATTTTTGTAGTTGTACAGCCATTCCATTTAGCTACTCTAGTCTAGCTATTAGGTGAGCGAATTTTTTATTTCACTGATATTATTACAAGTGACAAGTAGTACTCTTTAGACACTTGCTAACTAATGATAGGATTAGATGGAGGGACAAACATACAAGCCTAATGCAGCTGTCTTGTGAAACCACTGAAGATGACTCTAAGATATATATGTCAAGTTTACATAGCAAACAACCAGTTTCCATTTTTTGTCAGACTTTACATACTGGCAAACTAAACAGGCACCTTGTCACGAGAGTATTACTAGATTGGCATTAATTTTTTTAAGGGGTGCAAAGCTTTTAACTTACTCTTGAAAGCTGAGTGAGATACCTTCATTTAACCGAACCGCCATAATGAAAACTTAGTCTCATGTACCCAATCCCTTTACCAACCGCTAATCGAGTGTAGAGGTTCTAGGTTGGTAAAGGGTCTCGCCGAATGAATATGGACTTGATATTATCGCTAAGCAACTCGAAGAAAACTCAAAGGATGCCGAAGACCTCATGAAATTGCTATCTGCCAGCCAGAAGAGAGCAGTGAACCTAGCAAAGGAAAAAGGATCATAAACCTGGCTGACAGTGCTCCCGCTCTACACAGGGTGCATTTCACGACGCCCTCGCACTGCGCTATGGCTGGACCCCTGGGAGACTACCAGCTAAATGTGCATGTGGGGCCGTCTTCTCAGTTGAGCATGCCCTTTCATGCCCCAAAGGGGGGTTTCCATCCATCAGACACAACGAAATACGGAATTTGACAGCAACACTCTTAACTGAGGTGTGCAAGGATGTATGTATTGAGCCTGACCTTCAGCCCGTGTTTGAAGAACTGAATGGTGCGACTGCTAACTCACAGCCAGGAGCAAGACTCGACATTGCAGCAAACGGTGTTTGGGGCGGCAATCACGAAATAACATATTTTGATGTAAGGGTATTCAACCCCTATGCCCCTTCCAACAAACATTCAGACATGCAAATGGTGTATAGCACGAACAAGCCAAGAAACGGGCATATGAGGAGAGAATTAGAGAAGTGGAACACGCCACATTCACACCAGTTGCACTCTACTACCGGTGGCATAGCAAAGGAAGCCAGTATATCTATAAAAAAATTAGCGTCCATGCTCGCCAATAAGTGGGAACACAGTTATAGCAGTACTCTTCAATGGTTACGATGCCGCCTATCCTTTTCTCTTCTACGGTCCTCTATCCAAGCCATTCAAGGAGCCAGATCATCCATTGGACATGCTGTAAGAATACCAGCTGCAGTAGACCTGGTGACCTCAGAAGCACATCTAAACTGATCTAATTTCATTTGCTTTTTGACTGTAACTGAGTACTGAGTTTATATTATTTTGTATTGTATTGTATTGTAGTGTATATATATAATTTAAAAAAGAAAAAAGAAAAAAAAAGCTAGATTACTGAACTCAGTTTTGGTAGCAACACCAGTGACAGAACAGTGAGTAAAGCCTACACAAACCAAAAGCGGTTGATTTAAATTCTAAGCTTACAGCTTCTTACCCAATGCACGGATGATCCTAGCGTCTTACAACTAATATATAGTTTGTTTCGAGTTCATATTCAAGGGTTTTTGTACGCACCTGTGCTAATCAATTAATTGGGTAAAGGGGTTTACAACTACTTCATCTTAAAGGCTTCTCAAAGTGGTTCGGTAAAGCGTCACCTTTTCAATTACTATGGTAAGTTGATTTGTGCAAAGACAAATGCTGTTTTTACTTTCTTGAATTGCGTTGACACTTTTACCATATCATTAAGATGTAAGCTGCATAGCAGAAATGCAATCTCAGGTTTTATTTAATTGTCTCCTATTTTTTTAAAGCCAAGACTATCTCTGGCAGATGAAACCAATGAGACTCATTACTTAAAGGTTAATGTCATCATAACAATAGAAATAACCACATATACATATTTAGCTGTGTTGTTCTCAAACTTAGCTACCAAGCATGCCTTGAAATTCTTCATTAGAACTTTAAGCTCTTCAGCTTCCTCGTTGTTAGTTCTGTGAATAAAAACATTAAATTGAAATTAGTAAAGCTAGCTACTATTAATATAGCTTGCACAATGACACATAAAGTGTGTTTTATAGAATCTTGCCCACTAAATTGTGAACCACATAAGACCAGCACAATGATATGCACATTAACTGTAAATATTCAATAATTATTTCCATCAACAAACTGACCAAAGTTGTAGTCAGCCCACTAGCTAATTCCTACCACTGTGTCAGTAGTTGAACACCTCTTAAAGTAGCAAGTCTGCATGGGCGTACTGATACACTCCACAGAAGTGTAGTAAAGTCACTATGCTTATAAGGGTGTCATGCTACACTCCACAGTGTTACCAAACACTCCAGAGTGTAGCACAACACCCCACAATACCGAAGTGTTCCACTACACCCTATTAAAGGTGTAGTGGAACACCCCATTTTTTACAGTGTAGCTGATGCCTTGAGGAATCCAATAGTTGGCCATCCTAACATTGCAGCTGCTATTCAAAAGAAGTATAGCACTTGATATGTTTATTTTGAACCATCACATTTGTTATATAGTTGATATACTATTTCATATTTTGTATATTTATTTTCATACAGTATTATTTCCGTTAGGCAAATATTCATAATAGTGTTTGTTATTATCACTTTTAAGTATGTTGATCCACGTTAGTAGCTAAATAATTTCATACATTTTCTTTGAATATGAATACACATAAGTTGTGGGGCCATCCTAACGGATGCACAAGAATTGTTACTGACTGTTCATCGTCATTTATGTGTTTGTTTTTCATTTCTTTTATGTTCTTACGCATTCTTCCATCTATGTTGTGCAGAATGTGTGCGTGAACAGCTAGAGTGCCATGTGCTCATCCATTAGGCATGCTTACACTGTATGTTCTATATGTTTCCCACTGGGCTTGCCTTGATTATATATTCTGTCTCAGTTTGTGCCTATATTGTATCACCTTTTTACTTAAAAATATTAGTCATTCCTGTAAGCAACCTTCCACCCTAACTCAGGGTAGGTAGAGGGACTAGTAAAAGTATCAGGAACAGATCAGTGGCCACTCCCGAGTAGTAACTCCGGTAATAAATCGGGCATTCCAGAGTCATGTACGAATTTGAACAAAAAATTATTTCCCAAATGCATACTTTATGATCTCAAGAGTATATAATATTTGAAGTCAAGTGCAGAAGCTGTCACAATACATGAATGCAAGCAATTCTTTGTTAAAAAGGCAAAAAAAATAGCACATAGATTTCTTATAATATTGAGCAGAGTGTCATGAGGGATTGTAAAACATTTAGACACTGCAAAATGTCGTTAAAAACAATAAGAGATGAATAGACAGTTATAGGAGGCTTTAGAGATCACCAAGCAGTTAGATGTTTAAAAGATCATCATGCATTACAGCAAACTATTACAACTGTATGTGACTGAAAGACTTGACAAGAATAATGTACTGCTGTATGATGTAAAACACTACTAGAAAAAAATATACCAGATCAGTAATGGTTTATTAAATACATAATAAAACAGCATATTGAAGTGTAGACATCATTCTTTTATGTGGTAGTTTTGCTTTTTTCATAAGAATTCTGTATTTTAACACAGGGCCAAAAGCCCACGTTTACAAGGGTAGTAGTTTGCAAATTGTGAACTTGAAGTTTTGAACAAGTTAACAAGTGTATAAGGTTTACAAGTAGTTGCCAAAAAGTGTGCAAGTAGTTCTCAATGGACGGCCCTGCAAATTGCTTGTAAACTCTTCAAGTGGAAGTTTACATGGTAGTTGACAAAGTGTTCTTTAACTCAGCTGAAAACTCAAAACTCAATTGTGTATGTCTTGTAACAAATTGGATAACTCTTTGTTAACTATGATGATTAATAAAGGAAAACTAAATATTATATATATAATATATTTCATAAACCAATACAAATAACATGAATAAGTACAGAAGCAAATAAGTAAATATATAAATTGATAGACAAGCAAGCACACAAACAACTAAATAAATAATAAGTAAATAAATAAAACATTTAATAAATTGAAACTATCAGAGCCTTCACTAACAAAACTTTGGCAAAAATAAAGGAATGAATATGATATCCTGATTTTATGATAGTCTATAAATTATTTATATATAATTATATTCATTTATATTTATTTATGCTTTTATTTATTTATATATTATTATTATCACAAATGAGTTACAATAACAGAGTAAATTTATTTATTAAATAATTATGATGAATAAGTTAGTGGCCTGTACTGCCTAAAATTGCTGCCGTATTTCCCCGTTGTACCACTACTGACAGCCGCTGAAGGAGGAACTGTGTAGAGCGGGGGTCTCCCGTGGCTAGGTGGATGCGTCTGCTTAACTTCTCTAGAAAAGATAGGGTAGAGGGCCCTATGGCGCCTGAGGTCTCTATGGCGACTGGCTGTATAATAAACTGAGGTGCCAGATGTGCATACTTGGCAGACTTCCTTTCTTCGGCCAGGGATGCAACACCTCCAGCCTTCATATGAGGAAGCAAAAGTATCAGGACATGTTGCATCCCAGACCAGAGGATGGCCTGAACTCCAAGGTACTAGGATTGATTTTTTAAATTGCTTATTTATGTTTCTATTTATTATGTATTTTATTTATTTATTTATTTACTTATTTATTTAATATATAATTTTCATTTTATTAGATGTTTGTTAGATTATTATGTATGATGATTAAACCAAAGGAATAGGTGCAACTGACAAAATTAGTGTTGTATTGAAAGTGACCCATACCAAAATTCATGAAATAGGTACGGTGTCACCAAAGGAATAGGTGCAACTGACAAAACTAGAGCACTAAAGTGCAAACCCTCAGCGCTAGTTAGCTAGTATGACAAAGAAAATAATAACAAAGGAAAAGTGTAGAAATAAAAAAAAAGAAGAGAAGTAGCATGAAGAGAGGCAGGAAAGAGAAAAAGACAACAGATCCTTTAGTTCCGTCCATGACGTCACGTTTAGATTTTCTCCTACAACATCAAGTCCTTGGATCTGGTCCATCATAATCGACATCATGTAATGACCGAAAATTTTAATTTGAACGCCATAATGATTGTTTTCATACACTATACTACAAAATTGATATTGAATTGTACAACATAGCTACTAGCGTATCTACAAAATATTAGTAGGAAAATAATATAATAACTACATTTAAAAAAATTTCAAACTACTTAATAAATAGGGCCCAAACACTTGAATTGCCAATAACATCAGCTCCTCAATTCCAGTCCAGCACATTAGGTTGTCAAGTCCAGTCCAGCACATCAGGTTCTCGAGTCCAGTCCAACACACCAGGTTCTCAAGTCCAGTCCAGCACACCAGGTTCTCAAGTCCAGTCCAGCAGATCAGGTTCTCGAGTCCAGTCCAACACACCAGGTTCTCAAGTCCAGTCCAGCACACCAGGTTCTCGAGTCCAGTCCAGCAGATCAGGTTCTTGAGTCCAGTCCAGCAGATCAGGTTCTCGAGTCCAGTCCAGCATATCAGGTTCTCGAGTCCAGTCCAACACACACCAGGTTCTCAATTCCAGTCCAGCACATTAGGTTCTCGAGTCCAGTCCAGCACATCAGGTTCTCGAGTCCACCAGGTTCTCAAGTCCAGTCCAGCACACCAGGTTCTCAATTCCAGTCCAGCAGATCAGGTTCTCGAGTCCAGTCCAGCAGATCAGGTTCTCGAGTCCAGTCCAACACACCAGGTTCTCAAGTCCAGTCCAGCACACCAGGTTCTCGAGTCCAGTCCAGCACACCAGGTTCTCGAGTCCAGTCCAGCAGATCAGGTTCTCGAGTCCAGTCCAGCAGATCAGGTTCTCGAGTCCAGTCCAACACACCAGGTTCTCAAGTCCAGTCCAGCACACCAGGTTCTCAAGTCCAGTCCAGCACATCAGGTTCTCGAGTCCAGTCCAACACACCAGGTTCTCAAGTCCAGTCCAGCACACCAGGTTTTCGAGTCCAGTCCAGCAGATCAGGTTCTTGAGTCCAGTCCAGCAGATCAGGTTCTTGAGTCCAGTCCAACACACCAGGTTCTCGAGTCGTCCAGCACATTAGGTTGTCAAGTCCAGTCCAGCAGATCAGGTTCTCAAGTCCAGTTCAGCACATCAGGTTCTCAAGTCCAGTCCAGCACACCAGGTTCTCAAGTCCAGTCCAACACACCAGGTTCTCGAGTCCAGTCCAGCACACCAGGTTCTCAAGTCCAGTCCAGCACACCAGGTTCTCGAGTCCAGTCCAGCACACCAGGTTCTCGAGTCCAGTTCAGCACTTCAGGTTCTCGAGTCCAGTCCAGCAGATCAGGTTCTTGAGTCCAGTCCAGCAGATCAGGTTCTTGAGTCCAGTCCAACACACCAGGTTCTCAAGTCCAGTCCAGCACACCAGGTTCTCGAGTCCAGTCCAGCACACCAGGTTCTCGAGTCCAGTTCAGCACATCAGGTTCTCGAGTCCAGTCCAGCACACCAGGTTCTCGAGTCCAGTTCAGCACTTCAGGTTCTCGAGTCCAGTCCAGCAGATCAGGTTCTTGAGTCCAGTCCAGCAGATCAGGTTCTTGAGTCCAGTCCAACACACCAGGTTCTCAAGTCCAGTCCAGCACATCAGGTTCTCGAGTCCAGTCCAGCACACCAGGTTCTCGAGTCCAGTTCAGCACTTCAGGTTCTCGAGTCCAGTCCAGCAGATCAGGTTCTTGAGTCCAGTCCAACACACCAGGTTCTCAAGTCCAGTCCAGCACAGCAGGTTCTCGAGTCCAGTTCAGCACATCAGATTTTTGAGTCAAGTTTCTCAAGTCTAGTCCAACACACCAGGTTCTCGAGTCAAGTCAGCACATCAGGTTCTCTAGTCTAGTTCAGCACATCAGGTTCTCGAGTCCAGTCCAGCACATCAGGTTCTTGAGTCCAGTCCAGCACATCAGGTTCTCGAGTCCAGTCCAGCAGATCAGGTTCTCGAGTCCAGTTCAGCACATCAGATTTTTGAGTCAAGTTTCTCAAGTCTAGTCCAACACACCAGGTTCTCGAGTCAAGTCAGCACATCAGGTTCTCTAGTCTAGTTCAGCACATCAGGTTCTCTAGTCCAGTCCAGCACATCAGGTTCTTGAGTCCAGTCCAGCAGATCAGGTTCTTGAGTCCAGTCCAACACATTAGGTCCTTAAGTCCAGTCCAGCACATCAGGTTTTCGAGTCCAGTCCAGCACATCAGATTGTTGAGTCAAGGTTCTCAAGTCTAGTCCAACACACCAGGTTCTCGAGTCAAGTCAGCACATCAGGTTCTCTAGTCTAGTTCAGCACATCAGGTTCTCGAGTCCAGTCCAGCACATCAGGTTCTTGTCCAGTCCAGCACATCAGGTTCTCGAGTCCAGTCCAGCAGATCAGGTTCTTGAGTCCAGTCCAGCAGATCAGGTTCTTGAGTCCAGTCCAACACATTAGGTCCTTAAGTCATCCAGTACACCAGGTTCTTGAGTCCAGTCCAGCACATCAGGTTTTCGAGTCCAGTCCAGCACATCAGATTTTTGAGTCAAGGTTCTCAAGTCTAGTCCAACACACCAGGTTCTCGAGTCAAGTCAGCACATCAGGTTCTCTAGTCTAGTTCAGCACATCAGGTTCTCGAGTCCAGTCCAGCACATCAGGTTCTTGAATCCAGTCCAGCACATCAGGTTCTCGAGTCCAGTCCAGCAGATCAGGTTCTTGAGTCCAGTCCAGCAGATCAGGTTCTTGAGTCCAGTCCAACACATTAGGTCCTTAAGTCATCCAGTACACCAGGTTCTTGAGTCCAGTCCAGCACATCAGGTTTTCGAGTCCAGTCCAGCACATCAGATTTTTGAGTCAAGGTTCTCAAGTAGTCTAGTCCAACACACCAGGTTCTCGAGTCAAGTCAGCACATCAGGTTCTCTAGTCTAGTTCAGCACATTAGGTTCTCGAGTCCAGTCCAGCACATCAGGTTCTTGAGTCCAGTCCAGCACATCAGGTTCTCGAGTCCAGTCCAGCACATCAGGTTCTTGAGTCCAGTCCAGCACATCAGGTTCTCGAGTCCAGTCCAGCAGATCAGGTTCTTGAGTCCAGTCCAGCACATCAGGTTCTCGAGTCCAGTCCAGCACATCAGGTTCTCGAGTCGAGTCCAGCAGATCAGGTTCTTGAGTCCAGTCCAGCAGATCAGGTTCTTGAGTCCAGTCCAACACATTAGGTCCTTAAATCATCCAGTACACACCAGGTTCTTGAGTCCAGTCCAGCACATCAGGTTTTCGAGTCCAGTTCAGCACATCAGATTTTTGAGTCAAGGTTCTCAAGTCTAGTCCAACACACCAGGTTCTCGAGTCCAGTCCAGCAGATCAGGTTCTTGAGTCCAGTCCAGCAGATCAGGTTCTTGAGTCCAGTCCAACACACCAGGTTCTCAAGTCCAGTCCAGCACAGCAGGTTCTCGAGTCCAGTTCAGCACATCAGATTTTTGAGTCAAGTTTCTCAAGTCTAGTCCAACACACCAGGTTCTCGAGTCAAGTCAGCACATCAGGTTCTCTAGTCTAGTTCAGCACATCAGGTTCTTGAGTCCAGTCCAGCACATCAGGTTCTCGAGTCCAGTCCAGCAGATCAGGTTCTCGAGTCCAGTCCAGCACATCAGGTTCTCGAGTCCAGTCAAGCAGATCATGCTCTTGAGTCCAGTCCAGCACATCAGGTTCTTGAGTCCAGTCCAGCACATCAGGTTCTCGAGTCAAGTCAGCACATCAGGTTCTCTAGTCTAGTTCAGCACATCAGGTTCTCGAGTCCAGTCCAGCACATCAGGTTCTTGAGTCCAGTCCAGCACATCAGGTTCTCTAGTCCAGTCCAGCAGATCAGGTTCTCGAGTCCAGTCCAGCACATCAGGTTCTCGAGTCCAGTCAAGCAGATCATGCTCTTGAGTCCAGTCCAGCACATCAGGTTCTCGAGTCCAGTCAAGCAGATCATGCTCTTGAGTCCAGTCCAGCACATCAGGTTCTTGAGTCCAGTCCAGCACATCAGGTTCTCGAGTCAAGTCAGCACATCAGGTTCTCTAGTCTAGTTCAGCACATCAGGTTCTCGAGTCCAGTCCAGCACATCAGGTTCTTGAGTCCAGTCCAGCACATCAGGTTCTCTAGTCCAGTCCAGCAGATCAGGTTCTCGAGTCCAGTCCAGCACATCAGGTTTAGTCCAGCAGATCAGGTTCTCTAGTCTAGTTCAGCACATCAGGTTCTCGAGTCCAGTCCAGCACATCAGGTTCTCGAGTCCAGTCCAGTACATCAGGTTCTTGAGTCAAGACCAGCACATCAGGTTGTTGATGCTAAAATAAGTATTGCATTTTCAAAGGGGAATTCAATGGAAATTTCTGAAAATTTCAACAGATCCACGATTTAGTCTAAAAATAAACTCCTCAAAACTGATGAATGTCAATTAACCCTGATAGTACAGTGAGTATTTACTTGAATAATACCAGGTACTATGAATTACATGGATATAGAAAACGAAATGAATATTACTACTAACAAACTGTTTACAAAATCATATTGGACACTAAAATTACTGGCGTTAAAAACAGGAGGCAAGGGTTTCATATTAAGAAATTATTTTAACATAATGAGATATTTTCATTACTCACATATAGAATATTAAGTAGTATTATGGCCTTAAATGGACAGGAGACATCAGAGGACCTGTCAAATACCCTGCAGATATATTTTGGTGTTCATATTAATGTAAAGGTAATTTAAAATTAAATTACCTGATTGATTCTTTGGATAGCACTCATTCCGGACAGATTGGATAAATTGAAATTCATTGGCTTTGTTTGGCTTTGGTTTGCTTTGTTTGATTTTGATGGGATTAATTGAATGATTTGCAAATATGAAATACGAAATTACGGAAGTGAAAAGCAAACTATGTCATGATCTGAGTAATAGGCATCTACAACACATACATCCTGGCATTCAGATGGAATATTGCTATACACATGGTCTATAAGGCTGCCATTGTCTGTAGTTGGTTCATGGACTAATTGAGAATATTCATGACTGGACATAAAATTTTGCAAACGCATGTCAGTTTTGGTTATTAGGTCATCATTGAAGTCTCCCAAGATAATGCTAGGTATAGTCATGGACAATGAATCAATGATACTGGACAGCGCAGGTAAAAGTGCAGTCATTGTAACACAAGGGGATCGATAAATGACAGTAATTTGGACTTGCTTTTTACTCGGAAGGGACAAAGTTACAGTTGTGGCTTCAATAAAAGTATTACTATGAAAGTTTAGGACATTTGAGGCCTTCACTGAATTATTAATGGTAATCATCACACCACCATTATGGTTTTCATGCACTCTATCAGATCGTGCTACAACCTGGTAATTAAGAATGTTTGGGGAAGTTTGTGTATGTGTCAGCCATGTTTCAGTAACAAATAACATCTGAGGACATGAGGGATTGGTCTTGAACTATATCAGGCAATTTATTAGTAATAGATCGAACATTTAGTAGAGCAACAGTAATCACATTATTGTCGGGAGGTAATGAATTGGAAATCATTGATGGAATTCTCAACAAGTTATCAGTAAGTCTCTCCATTTCAATCTTGACATCACAACTAGCTTTTATGGCATTCGGATTAAAGTTTAATATGTGCAATCCATCAAGTGTTTTGACTCGGCTGAATGCTACATATAGGCTTGCCCTGGATTGAATCGGCCACCTTTCATGTCAACTACTATTTCATCAAGTGTAAGACCTTGGACTTTGTGGATGGTTGTGGCCCATGCTAGTGTGAGTGGGAATTGTACACAAGTTACTTCGGAGCCTCGTTTGCCTTTGGCCAGAAATATCGCTTCGTGTCTGGTCAGTGGAACAGCTTCAGGATATCTTGTAATAGAATTGGCATGTTTGGCTTTTGCACCTACTTCATGATTATCAAATTTGACTAGAATGTGTGTTACTTTGTGGTCGCTATTGGTTACTATGTGAACAACTTCACCTCTGGCACCATTTACAAGACCATCAGAAACATTAACATTGGTTGTCAACATTATTCTGGCTCCTACTGCTAACTTGAGGATACCATGGAGGCCTCCAATGTCTGCTCTTTTATTACAGAGGTTAGAAAGATTAACATGACTAGTTTGACCTGCTATAGAATCACAAGCATGGATAGAATATTGCTCACTCTCTGAGGCTAGTGCACTCAACATACGGCTGTTTTGAGTAGCCACATCTGCATTCAATCTGTATACATGAAGGGCATGAGTGGGATAAGTGGGGCTGTCTGGACATAACTCTCTGGATTTTAGAATAGAAAGATCATGGCTTGTGCATTCGGCACTTCTCACTCTACATAACAACTCACAAAAGGCAGTATCATCTCTTTGTCTCATGATCTCATCAAGCTCAATCATTTGGAATTCATTGACCCATAATGAACCAGAACGATATAATTTGGCATAACTGTCATTAACTGTACTGAATATTGGGGATTGTCCGACTGGAGGTAACTGATATAAATCTCCTACGGCAAGTATACTGACACCACCAAAGGCAATATCTGGCAAAACTGCTTTGATTTGTTGCAATCTTTTGTGGATTTCTAACAACATGTTAGCACCAACCATACTCACTTCATCAATGATTAATAATGTTAGTTTGGATAATTTGGTTCTTAAGGAATTTAATTTGTCATGATTGAGGGGTTGAAATCTGCCATATTTGCCACATCCAAGGAGTAGTGCTGAATGTACAGTCATACCATTGATCAGAAATGCTGCTACACCAGTGGGGGCTGTTAGCAATACAGTGACATCATCTGGCTCTATTGTACCGGACAGTTTGAGTAGTTTTAAAGTGTCTGAATGGATTAGTTTGATCACATGTGATTTACCAACACCACCTGGACCACTCACGAATACATAATATGGATCTATTGGCTTTCCTTGTTTTAATGCTAGAACTGCTTTTTTGCACCATCTACGGTGAAACATGACTATTTGTCCTTGTTTAGTATTGAGGCCTCTAAGGAGTGTTCTATATTGACTAGCTGGGATCTCTTGTTTATTGGCTGCAGTTTCAAACCTTGAACGTAAACATGTCTGAGTTGTGGACAATAGATTGGTATTATGATCAATGTTTTCCTGGGAGACTTCAGTAAGTGTTTCTGAACCATCGTCTAGGATTTGCTTGGCTTCCACAACATACTGGGCAACAAATAAATAGTCAGTATCTTTAGCAAATCTCCCATCGGCATCAAGGAGTCTCTGATTGAAATACTTGCGATATGTTATTTTGTTGGATCTCTCTGTGGCAAAACATCCACACTACTGATGGGAAATTTCTCTGGATTGGACATGACTTCAAAGTTTGGATCAGTCATAATATATAATGGCTTCTGACCTTCAGCTGGTGCTACACAGACTATTTCATTGAAAGCTTCAGGGTTTTCAATTGTCATCATGCTGGCAAGTGGGCCACCTGTAATTTGTCTGGTGTGTTCATCACCTTCTTCCATGGCATCATCTTCAAATATTTGTGAGATATGGTTATTATTAGATTGGCTACTGGGATCTTTATTTGTGTAAGGTGTGGTATTTTCAACATGCTCGGAATCCTGCTCACTGTTGGATATGGACATTGGATCAGGATTACACGTGTGACTATCAGGCATATTTAGAGATAAGGTGGGACTATTCGGAATAATAGAATTCACAAAATTTCCACGGTCATTCGGAGATACTGGTATTACTTGTTTGTCTAGGCCAACAAAATGGTACTGCATGATAAGTCCAAGATTAATTTCAAAATTACTCTCAGCATTGACTGGACTAGTTATAGAGACAGTACAACTAGATTGTGTTGCTTGGACTACATTGACAGTTACATGGAACATATTGGCTACTGCTGCTATTACCACATGATCTCGCCATGAACCACTCCTAACTCTGTCTACATATCTGGCAAAAATCAATGCAGATCTTGTGTCAGGATTAGCAACGGAGGAAATCCTGGCATCTACAGCACTGGGGATTTCTGTGTCACTATTGAGAACACTATCAGATACTATGGGAGCTGTAACAAATGGCATGTACATATCACTGTGTTGTTCTAGGAATACAGCAACAAGTTCTCTCAGATCATGTACAGTAGTAGAAATGACATTGTTATTTTTAAGTTGGTAAAGTATGGCATGATACAGACAGTTGCCATCACCGGGAACATCATGTAAAGAGAAACAGTTACCATTAGCATATTGCTGAAGATTATGTTTGGCAGATGTTAAATCATTCACATTACCATCAGGTTTATTGAGACAACATGTGGAGTTTTGTTGTGGGCTCTGGATCACGAATACCACTGTCATTACATAATTCAGAACTCGATAGGATTTCACATTCAATATTGGCAGTAGCTACATGTATACTGGTATTGGTATTTACAGCATTAATATTCTCTGTGTTGGCATTCACAATACTGGTACACTCTGGGTTGGTATTCACAATACTGGTACACTTTGGGTTGGTATTCACAATACTGGTACACTCTGGGTTGGTATTCACAATACTGGTACAGTCTGGGTTGGTATTCACAATACTGGTACACTCTGGGTTGGTATTCACAATACTGGTACACCTGGGTTGGTATTCACAATACTGGTACTCTCTGGGTTGGTATTCACAATACTGGTACACTCTGGGTTGGTATTCACAATACTGGTACACACTGGGTTGGTATTCATAATACTGGTACTCTCTGGGTTGGTATAATAAGTGATTATGCATTAAACACACTACTTCACATAGGTGGTACATCAAGTACCACATGCGGTAGAAACTGTGAGTTAGAAGATAATGCAGGATGTACCTGGAGTGGTACACGATAACTAGCTTACAACATTTGTAGTATGATAAATAAAAATAATAACTTTGAAAGTGTACAATCAGTACACATGTAAGTCTTTAGCTCTAACCCTAGCTCCAGCCCCCTAGGTAAAACCAGCACTACAGAATTTACCAATCGTACCATATATTACACTATCAAAATTACAAAACTAAATACAAGTATATACAAGTTGAAGTTGTTTTGTTTTAAGTACTACACGGTTTAACTTAATTTGTGTGCCATATACCATACTGTACCACTTGTACCACTTGTTGTATGAGACTAGAATAGCACGGATTAACTGTTGCTATATACACTGTTTCATTTAACTTATAAACAAAATATGGTACATGCATTACATTTCAAAACATGCAATCAAGAATTGAAAAACTAGTGTTACATGTGGTGCAAGTTTTACAGTTAATGGAATATTGCTTTTTCAAAATAGGCAATTTTGTTCTGTGGCATACCACCTTTTGGTATGTAATGTACCACATATGATACATATATAATAAGTGCTTATTTATAAAACACACTACTTCACATAAGTGGTACACCAAGTACCACATGTGGTACAAACTATGAGTTAGAAGATATTGCCGAACGTACCTACAGTGGTACACGAGAACTAGCTTGTAACACTTGTGTATGATATTGACTACAAATAACAATAGAAAAAACTTGAAATTGTACAAACAGTACACATGTAAGTCTTTTGCCCTAGCCCTAGCTCTAGCCCCCTAGGACCACCTTGTGGTACTTGCTGTATCCCGTCTGATACAAGCATTATTAGTGATTATGCATCAAACACACTACTTTACATAGGTGGTACACCATGGACCACATGCGGTACAAACTATGAGTTAGAAGATAATGCCGAATGTACCTAGAGTGGTACACGAGAAACTAGCTTGCAACACTTGTGTATGATATTGACTACAAATAACAATAAAAATTTGAAATTGTACAAACAGTATACACATGTAAGTCTTTATCCCTAGCCCTAGCTCTAGTCCCATAGGACCACCTTGTTGTATGTGATGTATCCCATCTGATACAAGCATTATAAGTGATTATGCATCAAACACACTACTTTACATAAGTGGTACACCAAGTACCACATGTGGTACAAACTATGAGTTAGAAGATAATGCCGAATTAACCATAGGTCTCAAAGTATGAATAGGGTCGCCAATTACAAGTTATGACGTCATAAATTATTACGTTTGTGACGTAAATTACCGCAACGTGGCGGAAAAGGCATTCATTCATCAAAATATGGCGACTAGAGGTCTTAGGGATATTCATCAGTCTCCGTACTTAACAGGTAAAAATTCTAGAAATTGAATGACACTAGGAAGTAGGGCAAGCTAGTTTACACATTTGGATTTAAAAGCATAGGGGTGTCTAGCAACAACTGGCTAGAGCAAGGTGTAGTAGTCTCGCGAGCCAGACCCTTTACCGATTTGTGGTGGGGAAAAGGGTCTAGACAAACTCAATACATCGAGTTGTTCCATGTGATTTTTGAGCTCTGGGCTCAGTTGACTTGACTGATTTTTGGGCTCAGTTGACTTTGACTGATTTTTGGGTCTTGCTACATCTGATGAGGGTTATGGCAGGTATAGGCTAGGTCATGATAAAAAGGTTTAAAAGGTTAAAAATAATTATACAGTTAAGGAATGGTCTTGAAAATTTAACTTGTTGTTGCAGAAAAAGAAGCAAACGGGATTTGGAAAGCTATTAAAGGTCTGCCATTTCATTTTGTGCAAGTGACTAAACCTTTCTCCATAATTACCAAGTTATCACATCTAACGCTACAACACAAAAATGTAGGCAAGACTTTTCTGGAAGTGTTGGTGGACTTCAACCAGGATTTACTGACGAAGGGTTCTGTGGACGACACAGTTGTCAATAATGCATTGAATCCTTTACTTCGCACACTTAAAGATAAGAGCATATGCCTAGATAATGATGAAGAGTCAATAGAGTCACACGTGCTGCATGAATATGTGGACAAAATATTCCAATATATTTCTAGCTCAATAACACTGGATCCAAGAACTCATCACGTTTGGGTTGATAATGTGTTTTACAATAACGATAAAGTGGTATGTGGAAATTTGGGCATGGGGTGCAATGAATCCACATGGTATGGTACCGTTGACGGGCGCCTAAGAGGCCAAGATCCAGATGGTGGTTCAACTTCATTAATTGCAGTACGAGATGAAGTAGTACGAGATGAAGTAGAAAGTGATGGTTCAAGTATGGTCTTTGAAATAAAAAGAAAAAGTCGACATTTATCTCAAGCTATAGGTTCAGTTGTATTATCTTCGTTTGTAGAACACAATTTGCACAAAGATCTGAACTCTCTTGTGCCATTATTCTTATTAAACTGCCAATCACTGCAGATATTAATGTACGACTGTAAGACTGACGTGTTATTGATTTCGGACAAATTTTTTTTCAGGGAAAACGTTGAGGTTAATAAAGGGTTTATTCTATTGTTATTTATCTTTATTAATCACAGGTATGTTGTATAATGTAAGCTAGCAGTTTACCGCTTGAATATGTTTAAGTTAATAATGCATATTAGTACATAATTTTGAAAAGGAAATGCTAAAAGATTAAGAAAACAGTTACAATGAAGTAAAGATTTATTTGGTTCAAATATTTGTAATTCTTAAATTTAATATTTTTTCAAAAATGTTTAAAGTTACTTTATTATAACTTACATATTTTCTATTTAAATTCTAGAATGTTTCTGAATGAAATTGATACACCAACATTGCCGACTTCAAACATAAAGTCATTCTTATCAACTCACAAATGCTTGGATAGTTTTGAAAAACTCTCTGATAAGACCATTAATTGGAACACCGGTGTAGGAGGATATACTTCAGGCATAACCAGTAGTGATGATGATGATGATAAAGACTATCATGGCTGTTTTAAGCCCGTACAAAAGAGAAGGAAAACTTAGTCAAATTCTTGTTATCCACAATTTTTAGTTTTATTCTTTAGCTAATAAAAAGTCACTCTATTCTTTGTCTTGTTCCATTTGTTTGTTTTTTGTTGTTGTATTGGTACATTTTGATAATTAACTCCACCTCCAATCCAATCTTTGCCCAACTAGTGGACCAAACCACCTGGACAGAGGATTATCTGGGAATATCTTGCTGTTTTGGATATAAAAATGTATTACTACTGTTACATAAAGTAGAGCTTGGTATACAAATGTACCACTACTGCTACATAGAGAGAGCTGGTTATAGAAATGTTCCACTATTTTTACATAAAGTAGAGCTAATTATAGGAGTGTACCACTACTGTTACATAGAGTAAAACGGGTTTGAAATTGTACAAATGGTACACATGTAAGTCTTTAGCCCTAGCCCTAGCTCTAGCCCCCTAGGTAACACCAGCACTACAGAATTTACAAATCGTACAACCTATTATACCATCAAAATTACATTATAACTTAATTCTTGTGCCGTGTAACATATTGTACCACTTGTACCACTTGTTGTATGAGACTAGAATAGCACGGATAAAGTGTTGCTATATATACTTTATCATTTATCTTGTAAACAAAATATGGTACATGCAGTACATTTCAAAACAAGCAATCAAGAATTGAAAAACTAGTGTTACATGTGGTGCAAGTTTTACAATTAATGGAATATTGCTTTTTCAAAATAGGCAATTTTGTTCTGTGGCATACCACCTTGTGGTACTTGATGTAACACATTTGATACAGGCTTAATAAGTGATTATGCATTAAACACACTACTTCACATAGGTGGTACATCAAGTACCACATGCGGTACAAACTGTGAGTTAGAAGATAATGCAGGATGTACCTGGAGTGGTACACGATAACTAGCTTACAACATTTGTAGTATGATAAATAAAAAGTGTACAATCGGTACACATGTAAGTCTTTAGCTCTAACCCTAGCTCCAGCCCCCTAGGTAAAACCAGCAATACAGAATTTACCAATCGTACCATATATTACACTATCAAAATTACAAAACTAAATACAAGTATATACTAGTTGAAGTTGTTTTGTTTTAAGTACTACACAGTTTAACTTTATTTGTGTGCCATATACCATACTGTACCACTTGTACCACTTGTTGTATGAGACTAGAATAGCACGGATTAACTGTTGCTATATACACTGTTTCATTTAACTTATAAACAAAATATGGTACATGCAGTACATTTCAAAACATGCAATCAAGAATTGAAAAACTAGTGTTACATGTGGTGTAAGTTTTACAGTTAATGGAATATTGCTTTTTCAAAATAGGCAATTTTGTTCTGTGGCATACCACCTTTTGGTATGTAATGTACCACATTATAAAACACACTACTTCACATAAGTGGTACACCAAGTACCACATGTGGTACAAACTATGAGTTAGAAGATATTGCCGAACGTACCTACAGTGGTACACGAGAACTAGCTTGTAACACTTGTGTATGATATTGACTACAAATAACAATAGAAAAAACTTGAAATTGTACAAACAGTACACAAGTAAGTCTTTTGCCCTAGCCCTAGCTCTAGCCCCCTAGGAACACCTTGTGGTACTTGTTGTATCCCGTCTGATACAAGCATTATTAGTGATTATGCATCAAACACACTACTTTACATAGGTGGTACACCATGGACCACATGCGGTACAAACTATGAGTTAGAAGATAATGCCGAATGTACCTAGAGTGGTACACGAGAAACTAGCTTGCAACACTTGTGTATGATATTGACTACAAATAACAATAAAAATTTGAAATTGTACAAACAGTACACATGTAAGTCTTTATCCCTACACTGTTAAAACGGGAGTGTTACAGTTACACTTCACCAGTGTTAATGAAAGGTGTAAAAACAGCAGTGTAACAGTAACACTATCACAAGTGTTACCTGAAGGGTAAAACGTTGCAGTGTAACAGTAACACCTTCCTCATGGTTTACTGAAAGGTCCAAATGTTGTTAGTTGACTATTAAATGCATTTAACTAATTGTTTAGTTAACTTCTTGCATTATATTATGATTAATTGAAGAAGAATCCCTCATAAGCGCCAGCATATCCAGTGTGCATACCACTGCACAGTTTTATAACTGGTGTAGTTTTTTGCTTGATCACTCAGGTCCCAGGTCCTTCCAGAGAAAGACACAATTAGATTGTGACCCCACCGTGAGTTTATAATGTCCCTCCAACGGCATTGATGAAAATGTAGCTACGTTAAATATTTGTTAGGCTATGTACTGTTGCGTAGACATAGGCGGCTCTGTGCATCGTGAACTACCGCCCTCAGGCCCTAAGTACTTCGCTGCGCTAGACGCTGGACCGTTAAAATAAGGCTGTTTCCTCCCCAGCAGCCTCGCAAAGATACTGCATTATCTCATGGAAAACCCTTTTCCAGTTACGTGTAGGTAAGTATCGCCAGGTTAAATAAGTTAAAAACGCTTTACCATATAAGTAAAACTCTCGACTGGAAGTGGTCGTCTACACTATTGTTGCGCTCTAGCTACTGATTCGTACGGTACGCTACTGTGTCTTGGTGAACTTGAAGGAAGCTTTCGCTATCTACCCTGGCTTATGCTTCTGGGTAAGTAGTTTTATAGCTAGCATTTTAGCTGCACCGCCACGGGGTCACCCAGGTCATTTTTTCCCCTGGTGAAGTTGTGTTTCTTGAACAATTGTTTCTAAGCTAATGAATGAAAATAAAGAGCAAGGGTGGCCTGAATTATGATAGTGATATTTTGTGGATGACAAGGGCTCGTCAGTTTGTTTGTTCCATAGTACTCTTGAAAATTTTCATTTCTTTGTGAGAAAGTGTGGGTGCATGTTGGAATGGTTTCTAGTTACTGAATTATTCTAAAACATGCTCCACCAAAATTATCCTCACTCATAGCTTTTTCCCATGGCCCTAACATCCTTTAGTGTGCTCCTGGACAATGAAGGGGAGATAATCATTGCATACAACTCAACATATATTTTCTACTTTGTTTTAGGCCCATGGTTTCATGTAGTCTCGCTGGCCAGACCCTTTACCTAATCGCTCTGCTCAGAAGGGTCTGGTTACCCTAACGTATCCGTTTGGTATCTTTCCCCAGGATTCCGGGGGAATGTATAAAATGTGTACGTCTTAGGTAAATTTAAATGTGTGTGGGCGTCTATAAAATGTGCGTACAAATATTTTTAGCTAGTCCCACCAGTGTGCAGTGATGGGAAGAAAAAATGGCCATTTTTCACATGCAGTTCATAGAATAAGACTAGGACAAGTCATAGGAGCCATGACAACCACTAAGGCCATAAGCAACTTGGCATGATACAGTATAGTATTGATGACCATTACCAAATGTAAGTCTTATGACCTCATAGAGGTAGTTGCAGGTCTTATAAGTCACGATGTGAGTTAGGGACTGGTAGACAGTTAATTTGCTAAAAAAAATTTGACAGACAATGTTGGTTGGTGGTTGTTGTTGTTGTTGTTGTTGTTTGTTTGTTTGTTTGTTAACCCTAAGCGTGCATGCGCAAGAGGGTAGTAGTAGTTGCCCTGTCAGTCTGTCTGTCATGCTCTGATAGTGTAGTTTGCTTTATGCTCAGTTAAGTTAACCGACGGATTTGAATGAAGTGAAGTTCACATCGAAAAATAATAACAGTGAGTGTTTCTGGCTAGTTTAGCTTCTCTTATGAAGACAGCATTTCCATGTACTGTTTTCATTGCTTGAGCTATATTGATGCCTCATTAAAATAGCTAACAGATTGCTTTGTTCTTTTTGAAGGAGATTATATTATTATAATAGCTAGGTAATGTTTAATAGCACTGAGGGTTCGCACCTTTGGTGCTTCATTTGTTTTGTCTTCTGCTGTAGCTCAAGTACGCAAGCACACTATCATACACACCCACTCATATACACAGTCCTAGGGGAAAAGGCTTGTGATGTGCTTCAGTTAAAAAAATTGACATATATAGTGAAAGGGTAAAAATTCATCTTTATAAAAATCATCATGCACAATTTGTTCAAACAATTTACACGGCCGACTTTTTTAAATTAGCGTACGAGACCACTCACGGCAATTTTTGGGACTTAAAAAAAAAACAAGCTTTTCCGAGGAATTATTGTGCTGTATAAATCCTAACTCTATATAAGACTTGCTTACTAACAAAAGAAACAGGAAGGAACCTAAGAAGCTTAACATATAAAGCAGCAAATGTATATTTATTGTTTGTTCTTAGCTAGTCAGCACATGTAACACACAACACTCTCACATGCACTCATTCACTGGATATACCAACACAAGATTTACATTGTAATCTCTTGGTAGCTTGGGCAATGAATTTTCAAGTATGAACAGTGATGACAAACAGCGCGTTATTAACCAAGGTAACCAATGAACACAACAAATGTGAGTCAAAGTACAAAAGTTACATATATACGTCCAAGCATATATGATATATACAATAATATATCCTTGATTTTTTGTGTTGTCCCTGATAGTGTCTCGCTCGCTGCCAATTATTGCATATATAATTACCACGGTTGAGCTTTGTATGTGTGTGCATGTGTGTGTTTGATTTTTTTAACTTCATTCTCATATTCTACCACTGCTCTGCATTTTATCACGTGATGCCAGGAATGATTCTCTCTAAGACAGTTGCTAGCTGTACTAACTTCAGGGATGATGTTTCAGCCTTCATGGCTTGAAGCCGTAGTACTAGTGGCTGGACCCATCAGTTTTCTTCCTAACCACAGTTATATGGTATTGTTCTATCTTGTGTAAAAAAACCAGGGTTTTTTTCAGGTGGGGGGCTTGTACATCTCCTTAAATCTAGTTTGCCGCCCTTCCCCCACCCCTTAGGGATTAAAGACATCCTAAAATTAATTGTACTCAATATTTACAAGGGAAAAAAATAGAATACATTGAGATATGATTTTTTTCCTTCCAAATGTCAATTAGTCATCATTAGATAACTGTGGCTAACCGAAATCTTAGTCTAATTTAATCAGCGTCATTTGTAATAAACTTCTTTCCGTATGAGCAGCGTAAGGCAGACTGTGGCAAGTGCATTGGGGATGCTTAGCCTGTATTATCTATTGTGCTGCTAAATAATGACACTGAGCAGTAATGTCTTTTGGGGCTAAGGAAATGATTTCTTCGTGATTTCATCAATTGATAAACTTTTTTGGCTTTTTTTGGTGTCCAGGGGCATGGAAGATTATTTGGAATAGGGAGGCTCCACTGCACTTGAGTTAGACGGGGAAGTACTTTGCTTCCCTTTGCTCCCCTCCCCCCATTATCCACATATGCACACACACACACACACACACATATCCCAGATATTAGTTTGACTTTCGTGGAGACATTTGCCCCAATTTTTCATAAAGTTTTGTGGTAGTTAATATAAATAAAATATAATATGGAAAGTGTAAATTTTAACAACTTTTACTGTACTAAACTAGCCTGTTTCTCTAAAAAAAATAATGTCTACATGTGTTGGAATTACAAGCACGAAACACAAATCCGAGAATCTTGAATTATGTTGAGCTAGTTTTACTTGAGACATACACTTTCAATGTAGGAGTGTGAAGTGGCAGGTGTAATAGTGCAGTGACTACTCCACTGGTGTACACGTGATGACTCCTGGACGTCAAAACTAGAGGTGAGGAACTCTAGAATGACTTCTTAACTCCACTAACAAGAAAGAGGCCTTGTGAAATTATTTTTTTATTTACTATTATTTATTACTCATTTTAATTGACTTGTGGATATTTCCATTTAATGCACACTTAGACAACCTGAAATATATAGGGAGCGACTTAGAGTCTGAACTTTTAGAACTCTTGTCACTTCATTTACTAACAGAATAATCCTTTGAAACCATTTGTATGTGTGGCCGGACACACATACACACACACATACACACACACACACACACACACACATTATATTGATTCAACTCTTCATTTGTGAAGTATTGAATTCAAATGAAAGGTGAAGAGTTCCCGGATCATTTGGTCAATGACCTGACGACAGTCATGCACAATCACCTGGTCTCACACACGCACACACATAGCTACAGTAGTGAAATAAGTGAAAGAAGAAAAGTAATGGTACACATGATAGCTAGTCATTTGTTACACAGGGGCTGAAGTCAAGTATTTCTATGGTCCTGTGATTTCCAGATAATGTAAGATTCATTAACCCTTTCACCGCCAAGTTTATGACGACCAGTTCGGTAACATGAAAATGTAACTAGTGATGTGCTTGAGCACAAATGGCGAGCGAGCCTAATACTACACTGGAGTGTTAAACGTTTGGTTTTAACTTCTAATATTCAAGCTACTAAAAAAAGTGGAGTTTTTAAATCATGTATTATATGGTAAAGGCATTCAATGCCATAGTAACCACTCCCCGAAACTATTTGAATTGAAACAAATAAAACAAGTCACGTTCTTTAAACTTTTTCTTTGGGATATTCTTAGTAATTGTTGTAACGCACAATACTTTTTCACATAACTGAACATACGTACGCAAGACTTACCTTCATGGTAAGTCTAGTTGACAATGAATATTCAAGTAAATACTGTTGCGTAGGGCTTATAACTATGACAAATAGCGTATTAACTTACCACCGCAACTAACTCGATAGAAATGGAACTCCAGTGAGTTTTTGAGTTTAAACTGCACCCACAAAAAAATTCAAAGTGTCAGTAAACAATTCAATTTCTAGGGTGATACGGGTAATGATCGTTAAACCGGAGGATACTGTTTAGTGATGTTTGGGACGGGGTCGAATGCTGAGTTAACTCGAAAATACGAGAGGGTCAAAGTACATTAGAGTTAACTTTTGTCTAGAAGTAGTGTGGCTGTCCATGTCTTACGAGTCACTATAAGTCTTAAACGAAGAAGTCGTGTATTAAGGGGCGTAGCTGGGGACATGTTTCGCTATAAATGAAAAATGGCTGACATGCCCCCTTTTGTTAAAATATTGGTGAGGCCATTGCCGTACCTGTTCCAACTCCCCTGTGATATGTGACTCGAGTAACTCGCCATCATTTGGCTAATATTATAGTCCTGTAATCATTTTATGAGTGCATACATATTATTACACCCTGAGTATACTTGTCTCTGCCCACTTTTATCTTATAACACCACACACTGTATCCATGTGTGTCTTTGTGATGCGTACTCTATAACCAATTGAACGTGTCAATCTCTACTGGCATTCACGACCTGTTGGTACTCATTCCTATAGTAGTATTATGATTTAGTACAATACATTCTAGTAAAGATGTAATTGCAATAGATTTTTAAGTAATTATATGCACTACGGGCTGTTCAATTCTATTTAGTGCACACTATATGCACTTGACGTTATATAGAGTGAAACTTAGTTTAAAAAATTGGATTTTTATTGCTAATTCTTTACACATTCAGAATATATTTTGAAATCTTGTGTACATATACACGCACACACACATGTGCACATACATGTGTGATGAGTATACTGTCAACGTGTATACCCATTTTGTGCTGTAATGGGCTTCCTGTATCACCTAGGTGAATAATGATTTGGTGTAAGAAGATAGGAGTGGTTTGAGCATATAGGTGATGGTGTGTGCATGTGTTTGATAGTGTTCATGTGGTGCACAAAAGTATCATTTCCTCCATTGTACAACTTATATTTATTGGATAGCTACACCCATACGTAAGTATATATAATGCCCATGTTTGCTAAGCTGATCTAGCACTCAGCTCATCCCATCTAGTTTTTAACCCTTGGCGCACATGCATGATAGGGTTGCAGCTCAATTTGTCTGTTAGTCTGTCAGTCTTTCTGTCACACAACAACAGATCTCAAAGATAGTGGCCTTCCACAGATTGAAAAAAATAGGCATCACAATGTTGTACTGGGCAGTTTATGTTGCTTTATGAAATACATATTTTGACAACTAAAACATTAAGCATCAGATGACCAACTAAAGTACATTATGATTGGTTGTTGGGGAAACTGGGCTAAAAGTCGTATGCATTTCACTGGTCATTATACATACTCAGAGTGGATTATTACAGTTGGCCATTGGATATCTGCTGCCCAAGAGTGCTTGATATCCAACCAAAACAATAACTGGTCGGCTATTTAGCCGGCCAAAGAGATCAGATCTGGTTATAATCTTATCCTCCTTTGCCGTTCCTTCAAAGTTCAATGCGAACAGTTATGGTTCAATCCTGACATGGACACCTTTTTTTTTTTTTTTCTTCTTTTTTTTTTTTTCTTTTTTTTTTTTTCTTTTTTTTTAACTGGGCATTCTTCTTTCTTTCTTCCCTTTTTCTTTGACTCTTGCTTCTAGTTTTAGTTTATGATTTTTTTTGATTTTTTTTTTGCTTTATTCCAGATTTATTTTCCCCATTACATTGATGCACCTCACTCAAACTCAGTTCTAAATTATAGTTAGATCCAGTGTCCATGTTCAATAATTGAACATCCTACACTTGGTAACATAGCCCAGCAGTATACTTCAGCATTAACTTTCAGTGACCTGCTGCACTCACAACAAGCTAAGGCCATGAACAAGACAATATACTTTTTCACAGAACTATTGACACAATAATGATTAAATAACAATCAATTCTTTAAATATGATTGATCAATAATATGAATTAATTTTACTCATTTTGAAGCTTATAAAGCAATACCACTATGTAATACGTGTCCCACCACAATCTGTAAAGCAATGAAAATATAGTAACAGTTGTCATACCAGATTTTTTAATATAAGACCAAGCTTAAATTGTTCTGATGATTGTCTGAGCATTGACGTATAGTTATTATCCACACTGCATACATACATACATTCATATTATACTTATTTTTTACCGCACACTAGCGCAGTAGGGTAAATGAAAGCATTCGTTTAATTGTCCGTAATATATTATATTATATGCTCGCTATCTTCACAATAGTATTTTTCAAATTTATGACCCATGACATATTTCACGATATCACACGCATTGCACAAGCTCATTACACTGGTAGTAGCAATCGCCAATCTTACTAGTTCCCCAGCTATCTTTCTCTACAAGGACTATCTATCCAGGTCAAAGCAGCCGCTATACATTAGCTAAGAGTGTGGAAGAGCCCCTTTTGAACTAACACTGCCAACTTTACAAGCTTGGTTTGCAGTGAAGATATACATATCTAGTATAGAGTATACACAGGTGTAGCAAGATATTTCATTCTCAGGCTTTATTTTCGCTCATCTTTGGCTCATGAAAATAGTCAGCCTGCTCATGAAATGTCTCACCACATCACACTTGACTCATGTAACAATTATTATATGTGTGTGTATTGTATGTGCGTAAGTTTGTGGACAACTTTTTTTGCAAAACTTGAATTTTATGAATCAAATTCTTAAAATTTTGCCCTAATAAGTATTCTTGAAAATAACCACTGTGATGTTCCAAATCACTGTTTACTCGCAGCACTATTGCAGTTTGGATTTTGTGTCTGTTGTTGCTGCCTGAGCCAAATAGCTGAGAGTTAGGCAGCAGTAATTTTGGAATCAGCATGCAGAGAGTCTCACACTCAATTAAGACTGCTATTGACAATTATAGTGACACGTACTCAATCATTGGCAACTCTTCACCACAGCTATTCCACCTCATGCAGAGGTCCTTTTAAACACATTGCATGGGCATATATGTGTGTGTTTTGTGTGAAATATTATTTCTATTGTGTTTCAACTAAGGCAAGACTAATGGTTGTGGTAAAGGTACACAGTTGTAGTCATGAAATGAGTGTATACAATTACACCTTAACTGGCATATTATTTTGTAGGTTAATGTGGCAATCTTTACTAATTTTTTGTAACCGTTCCTATCAGTCCACTATTAATTGCATCTGCTGAGTTATTGTGTATCAACTGTAGCATACTTAAAAAAAAAAAAAAAGCTGTAGCACTCACATCCGGTGCTCACCTGTTAAATAACCAAAACCTCGCTTGGTTTCAATCGAACTGTCAATCTCACGTCAAGGTAGGTGGTCTCAATGATCAAAGGTCACCTTTATTCTATATATTAATAGATGGATATTTTTAGTTTATCAAGTGTTCTAGTGCATATCTGAGTATTCATAATTGTGATATCAACATTAATGATCCACCAAAAATGGTATATATACATACTTTTTATTCTGTGTGTGTTGGTTGTGTATGTGTGGACAAAAAGGAAATCTCCAAGGGTTGCTGGTGCAAAAGCAAGATCATGGTCCGAGATGATGGAGGGACAGGACGTGATTTGAATAGAGAGAGTAGACGTGGTACATGACCGCACAGAACAGGAGTAGCTGGAGGGGAAAGTGAATAGCAGGACTGGAGAACAAGGCAAAGAGAGGGCTGGAGAAGGAAGAGCAGAGGAGGAAGACTACTGCTCAACTAGATGTACATGTGCCCATAAAAAGCCATTCTTGCTAACGGATCTTCCAGACCAAGGATGAATTGCCCCCTACCCCCCCTCAAGATGACTGGAAAAGACGCTATGAACATTCCAGCTTAATTTGTTAATTTACACCTGTTGTCATGCATTCTATCATATCCCACTTTATTTGTACGCTTCTTCTTGAACTCACAATCATCAATTTGGTTTCATGTCATTAATTTGATTTCTACTATACTGAGACTTTGATACACTATGGTGGTTGCTATAACTTTATCAGATGTAAAGAAGAGCACTGAAGTGCAACCCTAGCGAAATTCTAGTAATAATAACATACCCTATGCTGCGACCAGTGAGGGGACCATATAGGTTTCGAATAGTTTTTTTTTTAAAGTTATAATACTGGTCTCTTGGAATGAGATGTATGAATAATATACTGTCGTTATACCGCCTTATAATGGTTACGAATTTCATAACCGGGCATGTGATTCAAGAAAAAATGACCTGACTCTGAACAACAGCTAATACACATGAATGTATCCATTATTAATATACTTACAAAGACCAACCTACTTTCTTTAGGAGTCATGCTCAGGCATGTAGCCTTTAGTGTGTTGTAACTTTGCATCATAGCATAGTTCAGCTTGAAAGTAACATCTTAGGCAATGCATTAAAAGTACTGCTTGTCATATGAGTAGCAGATGTTTTAGTTGAACTCATGATCACTTCAAGCATGCAGTAGAGCTATAAAACTTTCACTATATCAATCACTAAAAACTATATTGAACAAACTCTTAACTTTATTTAAGAAGCTAACATTAGTAACAATTATCAATTAATAAATGATAATAATAATAATAATAACTTTTAAATTATTAAAAATCCAAGGATGGATAGACACAACCCAAAGTGGCTGTGGCATTCCCAGCTGAACTGCCACTGAGAGTTTCTGGAGGAGGTAGCTAGTACCACATAGTTCACTAGTTGCCAGAGACACATCTGCCTAGTGTTTCCCCCCCCCCAGACTTTCTTGTCTTATGCAAAAGCAGCCACACAACATGCTTATCTGGTGACATGACTCCTGTAAGAGTGTCTGGACAGGTGGAATCATCCTATATAAAAGGTTTTCCAGCACTCCATGGCACTAAAGCCATGCAATCCGGTCATTTACCATCGGATCTGGAAAAGCCAGGAGGTTTCAATCTGGAGGGGATTTTAGCTGCTGACAGAGTGAGGTGGATGATCTCATTTAAAACAGTTTATTTAGAATGTCTGCCTACACTGAACTTGCAGCTCAGCCCATGAGTCCCAAGAGGAGATTATTTGCATGAATATTTATAAAAGATAATCAACTGAATGTTGACAGGCTTATCAGAACACTTTAAAGAGGCTTTATCTTGAGAGAGGGCAATACATATACATATATGTCTGCAGTCTCACAGTCTTCCCCCCCCCCC
>WLWD01003704.1_pt1 | contig 40848 bp, 18 predicted proteins | sample 6712731 | NCBI WGS metagenome assembly WLWD01 (sample SAMN12718690, study PRJNA576275) | sponge metagenome | isolation source: marine sponge | host: Mycale hentscheli | place: New Zealand: South Island, Marlborough, Capsize Point | collected 2014-11-01
ATACGCTATTTGTCACTGTTATAAGCCCTGCGCAACAGTATTTGCTTGAAAATTCATTGTCCACTAGATTAACCACGAAGGTAAGTTTTGCATAGGTATGTTCAGTTGTGTGAAGGTATTGTGCGTTACAACTACTACTAAGAGTATCACAAATAAAAAGTTTAAATAACATGACTTGATTTTGTTGCTTCTTTTTCAAATAGAAACAGTTGCAGGGAGCGGTTACTATGGCATTGAATCCCCTTTACCTTATATACGTAATTTAAAAACTTGACTTTATTTTAGTAGCTTGAGTGTTAATAGTTAAAATTAATCGTTTAACAAAGTGTAGCTTAAGACTCGCTCGCCATTTATGCTCAAGCACACCACTAGTATAGTTAACATAGTCACTAAGAGAATCACCATCACTCTAATAATCTCACTTGTATATTCCTGTATCACTGCACTACTTGCAGACTTACTGTCACATTGAGGTCAAAATGCAGCATTCTGAGTCTTTTAAATCACATGTTCAAATATTACTACTTGAAATGTTAACATGTTGCAGTTTCTGGCTCTATGTATTATGTATCTGCTATTTGTCATTATAGCTGTAAAGCTGGGGCTCAAGTTTTACAAGTGATGATCTTCATTTGGTTAGCTACCTTTCTCACTACTCTGATAGAAATCTGTCAAGAGAGAAATTCTTATATTTACCAACAATTCACAACCAAGTTACCAAACACTTTCTCCTATGGGAAGCTCATTAAGTAAGTGTCCTTTTTTTTTTTACTGATACATGAGCTCATGAGCCAATATATTCTTTCATTGGTTTTTTTGTACTATACAGTAAATCATCTGTTATCCGGCCGTCCAAGTTATGGGCACATCTGTCGACTAGGTAGGGTTTAATGAGCATTCTTCTCAGGGATTCGTGTTAGTTTGAAGTGTGCTCTTAATAGAGTAGACACTTCGATGTTGACATTACGTTTCTAATCACTACTGCAAATGGCTTATAGTGCGCAATGAAGAAAACAGTGCATACTTATTTTATAGGAGAAGAAGGAGGAGAGTCATAATGGCTAGTTTCTACTCTATACTATGTTCTAAATTAACCATCGGAGACTTGGAATGATAATGAAAATTGTTTAAGCTCTAGCTAATGAATAGGTGCACCGTGAGAGGAGCTTCTTTTTGCCAAGATGGATTATGTTTGCCAGGAATAGTTCATGCATCAGTAGCTATCTAAAGTGTGCTAATTACTGGATCTATCTAACACAATGAAAATATTACATCAAATTTTAAACAGTGGAAGATTTGTGGCTATCTCTGGTACAGCTTCAATTTTCATTTTCCCCTGCTGATTTCTTACCTATAGACATAAATATATATTTGCATTAAAAATCATTACAAATATACAACTGATCTAAGATATAGGCATATCTTAGTTATGGGTACCCCTCTGAACCAAGTTACCTGGATAACAGATGATTTCCTATATTATCGAACAAAAATATTTCCAATGGTGCAAAATGACGTTTGTCAGCACTTATTTCACTTTATTTTGCATTTTTATTATGTTTAATTTTAGTTTATTTTCTTACTTTGGTTATACCTGCATGAAGTAGCTATTAGTTAGCAAAATACAAATTAAAAGCCTTGTAATCATATAGTCTTATTGCTGTAGATTATATTGGTTGAGGTGGTTTTAGTTTGTCAAGCATAAATTTTCTTTTCAAAGAAAAACACTTCGATCTGAGGACCTCTTCAGTTTTCACTGACTGAACAATAATTTGAACATACAGGGGTTTAAACGTAGAGGTCATGTTTATTATTCAGTGCTATTCCCGATACAAATTTCAAATTCAAAAAAGGGAGCCACGCAAAGAGAACCCACAAGAATAACTTGCTATTCTTTCAATTTGATCCACACCACTTTTAATACGAGCGCCCCAACACACAAACAGTTATATATAATCATTTTTGCGAGTGATACAATAATTTAATCATGTCTAGCTCCTGTCAATACAAAGTGTGTGTACCGAAGTATTTCTTGTTTGAAAATGAGCCCTCAGGATAGTATCTAGCAGTGGTCTGATGGCATGCTGTATATTATGCGCATTTGAATTTAGCTGCGTTCAATGGCAATTAGTACGCATCTTCTTTATCTATGTATTTTGTTTTATTTGTTTTGTTTTTCCTTCTGTTAAGGTGCTCATGACTTATTTCTTACTTGTGTGATATTGTTTCCTAGTTTATGTGCATTAAGTTACTGCAATGAGTACTAACATGGTCTTCGGGAAGTTGGTGACAAATACTGGCAGCCTTTATTTTCCACTTGTCGCAAAATATGTCCCGGCTATGCACATGACTTCCTGGTTTAAGAGTGAATGACAGGGTGATGCAATAAGAGGAATGTAAAATGATGTAGTAAGGTAGTTCATAGATGTTAAAGGATATTTTATAGGTGACTAATGATAGTTGAATTTGTTGTCAATTACTGAGTCCCATAGTAAGGAGAGACCACAATCCAGATTGCTTGTTTTAGCCTTTTATTCCTAATCCTTATTTTCCAAAATTCTTCCGTTTCCAGTATAGTGACTCTAACTGAAGCAGGGTCATAACAAAGGGTGCGACTGGTGCAGCTTGGGATGCACTATTTTTTGCCACTCTAATTCATTACTCAGCCAATGCACTATAGGCATTCGTGATAGGGCCCGTGGTGAAGTAATGGTCGGCCACCGGTGGCCACACACACTCAAGAGTGGATCCACAAGCTAAGTATCCCAACCACGAAAGTTCCTGAAAAGCCTCATCAGCCAAAGGATAATCATTTTCAAAAGTATCCAGAAAGAAAGGAAACATTTTGACTACATTTACAAAAATATTTTACGCTTACCAAAATAAGTTTGTTTAATTTTGTTATTTGCAAATACTGGAACATATAATTTCTTAATTGTTATCAAGTATTTTGTGCCACTTTCTATTTTCAGACATTTTGAATCTCAATTATTCTTCTGGATTTCATTTTATTTTGACCTCCTCATCTATGCACTCGGCTTAAACAAGATATTCATATCACGTAAATGTAGCAAGTGTTGCAAAGTATCCTCCTATCAGAAGCAAATGAATAATCTAATACGAAGAAAAACTAACTGGGAAATGAGACGAAGTATTGTTCTAGCTCCAGAAATGAGTCCAACACAGGATAGTGGTGCTCTTCTATTAGGAGTAGTATTAGTGTGGATTGTCTTTAAAAGAAAACAATTAGTGAAGCAGCAATACTTAAATCTTCAGTGGAGAGATAATCATGACAGCAAGTTTGCAATGTCAAGGTATGTAGTTATTGGCTAGATGTTGTTTGGCGAACATAATGAGTGTTATTAAATTAATTCAGTTCTAGAGGCTCAATCGAAATTGGAAAAGGAATGGTAATAATTGACTCCAAATATAGCCTACTAACTCATTTTCTGGACAAATATTTTGTAAATACTGTGAGAAAAATCCGAAATTTATTACTTCCTAAGCTACTTCTACTGGCTGGTGATGTGGAGTTGAACCCTGGACCATATGATACAGGTATAGTTTTTATCTTCATAAAAAAGATAGCACACAGTGAATAATTAATGTTGTTAGCAAGAACATATATAATTTATACATTAACATGACTATAAATAACATCAGAATATCAGCATCATAAAGTTATGAAAATAGAGAATTGTAGAAATATAGAATTTGTGTTTACTATCAAAGATTAATGATGTACTTCAACATGAATAATGAGTGGGCTTGCCCAGCTGAATAAGTATTACTATTATGTGTTTATTTTCTGATTAAAAATAATTATAAATAAAATGGATGGATTCTATAGTTAGCTGTTATTTGTTGGACTATACTCACATCAATAAACTTTAATTCTTATACAATGTTTCGTCCATGTCACTCCACTTTCTGTATTTATGTACCTGAAGAAGACCAGCAAACTTGGTCGAAACGTTGTATAAGAATAAAAGTTTATTGACGTATGTATAGTCCAACAAATAACAGCTAACTAGAATTATCTAACCTCGTCACTATGCCTCTCAAAAATTTCAAAATAGAAGGATTATAATTTCTAGTGGTATGGAAATGTGTTATTTTTAGCTTCATTTGGGGTCAGTGTATTCACCTTTGAACAGCTTTCTCAACTGAAGTAGCTAGTGCCATTATTTTACTGGCTCTAAACAATACTTACAAGCTGCTTGACATATTCAATTAGGCAATTCAGGATATTTTTTAGAAGTACATTGATTGGGACTATCTAGCAAGTGGAAGACTTGTCCGTGAAGTGAGCTATCTGCCGACCACTTTCATGTAGATTCTTGAAGGGTAGGACCTGTTAGCAGGTATCCGTCTGACAGAGTCCCTGGACGAAGCACTGGTCAACAGGTTGTTGCACCACACGTCTTCCCGTGCCAACAGACTTAGTAAGGGTTGTAAGGCCCAACGTATTCTTGTACTATCCAGATATTCCATATTCAACTTATCTTGCCTTCAAGACACGTCCCAGCTAGTTTCAATTACCCTGAACTAGACTGAAATAACTGAACTAATATTGTAAAAAAGATCCAAGTTGGATATAACAGTAAGTAACTGTAATGATTGATAGATAAGTGTACGACAAAACTGAAACACTAAGAATGAATTGAAAATAGGCAAATCACTTTTTATAATTTCAAGGTGTTGTTTTTCACATGTCCATGAAATTGATGAAAATATTGTGGTAGCTAAATGTCACCATGAAGGTCATAATAGTTTTCAATGGGGCAAAAGTATTTTTAGGGTGGCAAAATGAAGGCCTAAAAATCCTTGCAATTGACAGCAAAATCCAAAGATTGACTGAAAGTATTATATTAGTATTATTTAGAAATTGAGTGCAGTAAGGAGTTTATTATAATTCAGAACATTGGCGTCCTTAGACCTTTCAGCTTTACTAAAACTAACAAGAGAGATTGATTTTAAGCTGAGGTTTCATTCATTTAATATTGTCATGGGACTCATTAATACATCTAAATTTTATTAGATTATAGTATGCTATAATCTACTGTTATAATTGGCTAGTGAGTGAAGGGTATAAAGCGTTCAGCCAGTGTTATGTATTTTAATATGAGTGTTTTCATGACATCTTTGTAGAGCATATCACCAAGTGATGTGCATGTGTATTGCCTTTTGCTTTTTCATGTACTAGTTGTACTGGCTAGTTTGGTAAAGGATCTAGCTTCAGTGAAGTCCAAGTATATGGAGTTTGGTGTTCAACTTGGAATTCCTATGGGCACCATTGAAAGCTTTAAAGTGGACTACAACAACGACTCTGGGAAAATATTTCATCAGATAATTCACTACTTGTTGACTAACACTCCTGAGAGTTTGTGGTTTGAGAAAGTGTGTTCAGCACTAGAAGGAGTAGACAATAAAGTTTTAGCAAATACTGTCAAATCAACTTATATGAAGATTTCACAAACAGGTAAGGTTATTTATTTATTCAGCCAGTCTCAGTGAGGTTTTTCAGCTGTACAACGTACGATTTAGAATATTTTGGCATGAAATTGAAATGTCAGGTTAAGGTCAATGTCATATACATATATATACTGTAAATATACTAGTAAATATACTTACTTCATTTATATAATGATTCATTATAAATTAGTCCCTGATACTACAAGGAATCAACAAAGTATTGATACCACCTCTAATTCTAAAGAAATAGATGAAAATTCTGTACTAGATCCAATGTCTTCATCAAAAAATGAAGAAATTCTTCACAGCGAGGGTCAGTTTAGTGTCTGTATTTATTGAAAGAGTAATAATTGATAGCACATTTTGTGAAATATGATAGTTAAATGAACACATTATATGGTATGCTATATAGTAATTGTAATCTTTATAACAGTGGCACATTTTGTAAAGTATGACAGCTAAATAACAATAATATAATTTGGTATACCAGTTTAGTAACAAGAGTAGCTAAATGAAAATAATATTTGGTATGTATACTGTAAGTCGTAAATCACGAAAAATCTGTGAATATATATTTAGAACATGTCCATGTTCAAATTTTAGATAGATTTGATGGTTTTAAAGAGCTGATAAGATTTTATGATCAGTCAAGTGTGCCTTTATGATTTTTTTGTAATTGCGAGTGAGCGAAGCAAGCGAAACACTATCAGGGGTACCACAACTATTGTTTTTTCTCATAATACTACAGTTACAGTTAAAAAAAAAACGGAATTTGTGGGTGCCCAATTGGTCACATGAAGATTCAGTCATTCTCAGCTGAAATAATTATAATAATAGTAAATTTTCTTGTTCTAACAGCCAATATTATGTTGAGTTTTAATTAACATAATATTGGTTGTTAGAACAAGAAAATTTGCTATTATTATAGTCACCTGAAATTATTTGAAAAATTGAATTCTAATATCTAAATTTTTTTTACCACAACTATTCTGAGTCACTATTCTATCTTCTTGAGTCATGGATTCCCCTCTCCCTTTGTCTATTTCTCCTGCTTCTCAGGCTCTTTTTGTGAAGCAATTGCCTTCTCCATTCATTCCTCACCAATTTCACCTGCTTTTATCTACAATATGTCATCATTTCTAGTCACCCTCATTTCTTTAATCGCCTTTTGCAGAATTTGATGATGCTTTATCCATGCAAAGTGACACTTTACCAACTGGGCTCAGCTCATGAACTATTCATGGACACACTTCACCGTCATCGTTGTCGTCGGTCATTGTCGACATGCAAGCATATTATTAGATTGAAACTTTCTCACCTTATATAGGGGTCAGGAAAAAAGCAACGGAAAAATCTTAGTTTTGCCGGGGAATCAAACTCAGGACCACTTGCTTTAGCCACCACTCCTGGGTTCGATTTCCCCGGTGACAACTAAGAGTATTTCACATTTTTTCTTTTCCTTTTTTCCAGACCCCTTTAAGTGAGAAAGTTTCAATCTAGTTTTTTATGAAGGGTCAGAACTTGATGATTAAGCATAATATTGTATAGCATAATAATTTGAGAAGCTAGATGCACTAGAACAGATAAATTATAGTTGAGTTACTCTTTGAAGAATTTGGTTGTGATAATTATTATTCCAGTAGTAATTCATACGCTATAAAGTATTGACAAAATATTTGCTTATAATAGTTTGATGTTAATTATCAATTATTGGTATTATATTTTTACCAGAAGTATCAGTGTAAGCCTAACAATTATTACTTCTAACCATGATACATGCTATATGCTTTTATATCCTACAACATTTACAAAAATTTAGAAGGTGGTAGTGAAGAAGAAAGGTGTTGTATTTAGAGTTATAATAGGGTGGAAAACTGTGATATTCGAGATTAATACCACGAGTGGAGAGAATATTTTCATGAGGCAAGCCAAGTGAAAATTCTCAGCACACACGAGTGCTATCTATCCGAATACCACAGTTTTCCATGCTGTCATAATGTTAATACTGTAGCCAAAGATAAGTCATTTTGAAGCTAACAAAATCATTAAATCTTGCTGTAGATCGGAAGTTCCTTCATGAAAAAACTAGGCATTTGATGACAACTTTCTACTCTTTAAGCTGGACACACTGTACATTTGTACATGAGCAATCAACTAAGATGGGAGATTGATGGAAAAATATGAAAGTTAGAGATAAGAATTGGATTATGAATGAGGGAGTATTAGCACTTACAGTACTAAATTGAGATTGTGTTAAATGAACTGCCAGCCCTGTCATATTCTCACTATTAACTTTCACTGGACATTTCCCTTTTTGATCCATACGTACATAGCAAATCATTCCAACATTGCATTATCAGCATTCATTTCTTGACTTTATGGTGAAGTTTTATTCTTATAGCAACACTGTGTCTGATGTTTTATGTATTGTAGTCAAGAGCAAGTGCACAAGCAGAATGAGTGTTTGCTTATGGAATTCTATAATGTAGTTTGTTTTTGTTTTTTAATCACTAAACAAAGCTATTGATTGTGGTCACAAGGGAGGGATAGGAGAAAAAGTGACCATGAAAGAGCCTATTTTGAACACAGTCTTCATAAGAGAAGCTAAATGGGAAAGAATCACTCACCGGTATATATATTTTCAACTCAAAGCTTCTCTCCCAGCACTCGGTTAACTACCCAACATAAAGCACGACTACTGCAGATATAGTCAGTCAAAGTATATGTGGTTTTGAGGTTTTACCTGTGGTTATGGCTATGCGAACTACTACCATAAAAAGTTTCTTTTTTTATTATCTGTTTAAAGCAGGAAGAGTAAATCTTAACCGAGTGGGTGCCTGCATACTTTGTAGACTAGTTCCATACTAAACTAGTTGTAAAAATAAATTCATAAGGGTTGAAAAAATTTTTTAGGGTGGCATTTGTCAACTTCAAAGAGTTCAGAACTTGCCATTTGTCGACTTCCAAAGTTGAGAACTGCTATTTGTCAACTTACATTGTCCTGAAAACATGGGACTTGGTTTGACTTTTGTTTTTCTTGATTCCTAACTTTTTCGAGAAATCTTACAGCTTGAGGACTACTTAAATATTAAAAAATTTTTTAAATGTTTTGTTTTTTAATTTTTGTTTGATTTTTTTTAAAATTTATTTAAGGTAGTGATTATAGGGTTGTAGAATCACCATTATCAATTTGAGCAAGTTTTGTAAGGCTCACCAGTCGAATTAACACTTTGGCTCTCATTTCCATACTTTTTAGAGCAAACCTAAAAAAATTTTTTAACATTTTATGAAATGATTTTTACAACTAGTCTCCCACTTTTTTGCAACCTTGGTCATGGTCACTATTCATCTTTGTATGTCATTCCGTTATGTTTTACTATGAACATCTTAGTCTCAACTACCCACTTTTCAACATTCACATTACCTTATCCGCAACAGCTTTTAAAAATTACTAAACGTAAACTTCTTAGACGATATATGCCAAGCATTTACGGTTTTCTCCAAAGGCCGCTGCAAAGAAGACTTAGAGCAATTTACACTACTCTTTTTTTTTTCTCCCTGCACTACCGACAAACAAGATGTCAGTGCTAATGTAAAAAGACGTGGCACTCATTCAATTTTTTTATTATAACTTGGTTTTTGTTTTTTTGCACTCTGTGGTTTAGAAATTTAATATATAGCATAATTAGAGACTACAAAAGACAACTAATCACTGATTTTGAATCATTGTTGACTGAAACCAGATGTAATGTGATTGAATTTTATATTATCCCTATTGTACAGGGGTCATTAACCCTAAATAGAGTGTTCCATCACACTCTCTGATAAAGATACAGTGTACCCAATTTGGTGTCTTAAAACTGTTTTATTTGGTCTTAATTTCAATGTTTATAAAATAGTGAAGTAAGAAAGTGTTTAAGCTGGAAAAATTTCAAAATTGTTTGTGATGTATCTTGCACTGTAAGAGAGATGCTTCTGCTACCTCGGCACTTAGAAATAGGAAAAATCCGAATTGAAACCATTGCATATAGGGCGGGGCTAAAGTTTAGGTACGATTTGTGACAAGTGCGGCAGAAATTTTGACATTTCAAAAAAATGGCATTTAATATGTAAAATGAATGGGAATAATGCAGTTCTCATACTTCTGCCGATAATCGGCTTGTTTTAGTGGAAGGAGTTGTAAAAAGGTAAACAATGGTATGCTTAAGCTCAGTGTCATGGTATTAGCCTAACTTTTAATCCACACTTTCTACTCTTTAAGCTGGATGCACTAGATATGATGGTAATCAATTGTCAAGGTTCGTTTTAGAAAATATATCAACTCATTATCTTAGAATATTTGAGTATACAGTACTTATCAAAATCAATTATCAGTTGTACTACTTTGAAAGTAAGGTTAGGGCATGTTTCACCCATGCAACTGCCATATTTCTAAAACAATTTCTTATAATACATTCCCGTTATAAAGTTTGCATACAAACATTGCAATTAATGTTGCTTCAATCATAAACTTATGATATTTTTAATAGAAAACTACACTATATTTTTTCGAGCTCTTCGTCCAGATGATAATGTTCAGAAATCCGAGCTACAAAAAGACACAATAAAAATAATTGATGAATTCAGTGAAATTCGAATTGCCTTCTACAAACATATTAAATATAATCCTGAAGCTGTAGATGAGCTACGATGGATTCTACAAGATTGGATACACTGTGGAACTGTTGAGAAAAATGATCGTTTTCAAAGTATTACAAAAGATGCATTGGAAGATTTTAGTTTCAATAAGTTATGGCGCATATTCTCCAGCTACTGTTCGTTTTTTAATTTCAGGCTTCTTGAACGTGCTCTATCAGTTGTTGAATATAAAGATGGCACAATATTGATAGACCAATACAAGGCAAAGTTTGCTAATTATATCAAGAGAAGAGTAACTCAGTGTCCATCAAACATCGGAATGAAAGGGAAAGATCACATTGAATTGTTTGTTAAACTAGACAAGCCGTTTGCCAATTGTAGAATGGAGCATCTGAAGAAACTTGGTGAAGATATTTGCAAGATATTGAAATCTGAACCAGAAAAGCTACAATTAGAAGGAGTTCAGAATGGCTGTATTTGTGTTACCTTTCACTTACATAAATCGGCAGTACCAAATGGTTTCTCTTTAACAAGACAACAAATTGAGCAACTTAGTAGTCTTCGATATGATACTGCTAAATTACTGAAGTTAGTTTGTGGAAGAGAACATTATCCCATTAATGCTCCATATGTCAGTAAGTCAGATTCATAAATATTTACTCTGTAAATTATTGCACTACACATTGTAGTTTAAGGTAAATTATGACAATATAATTTGTATGTAGAAAAAGATCCAAATAATTGGTCCAATAGCAAAGTGCCAAGTCAGGTAAGATTTATTGCTTAATTTCTAAAATCTATTTTTATTAACTTATCTTAGGCTTTAGCAATTCTAAAGTTTTATTGCATTTTTTTGGTATTTTCTCTAGGAAAAGCTTGTAACATCGCTCTATGAATTTGAATATCTGTCCCATAAACATTCAAGTCTACTTAAATGTCATTCAACAATGCATAAAACAGCATCCAATGGAAATCTAGTAGCTTTAAAGAATTTAATTAAAGCATCAGATTACTCTGTCACTCAATTAGATGAAGATGGGAATGCAGCAATACACTGTGCTGCACTGAATGGACATTTAACTATAGTCAAATATCTCATAGAAGAATGTCAGGTGGATCACACAACACTGAATTCTAATAAATGCTCACCTCTTCATCTGGCTGCTGCAAGAGGGAATCTAGACCTGATTGAATATCTTTTCGAAGAGAAAGATATTGATCCATTATCTCCAGATATTTCTGGGTGGACTCCAGTACATTATGCCACTGCAGCAGGTCATTTGGAAGTAGTTCAGATGTTATCAGAATGTCCAGATACTAGACATCACTTGATGGAAAACACACTAAGTTTCAAAAGCATTGAATACAACATTACACACATTGCCATTAATGAAGGACATTTAAATATAACTGAATACTTTATGTCTGTCAATACATCCATAGAAGATGATTCTTTGTCTTTGTTATTATCAGTTTATCACTTCAGTATAATGAAATATCTGTTAGAAACCTTCAAATACACTCAATTGAGCAAACAGTGTGCTCTATTTACTGCAGCTGCTGCAGGCAAAGTAGACTCAATGAAGTATTTAATTAATACTCACAATTGTTATCCTTATTTAAAGAATGGTTGCTGTAATACTCCATTTCATGTGGCTGCAGCTTATAAACAACTGGATATGGTAAAATATTTTATTGAGGAACAAGGCTGTGACCCAAATGTAGTAAACGATTGTGGACGGACTCCTCTTCATGTTGCTTGTCAAATGGGAAATTCAGAAATAGTCAAGTATCTTGTAGAATCACATTATTGTAGTCCTTATGAGAAAACATTGTATCATAATTTACCAATACATCATGCAGCTCTGCAAGGACAACTTCAAGTTTTGAAATATTTCATTGAAGACATGCATATGGATCCAACTGTAAAAGGAGAGAAAGAATGGACAATTTTACATTTTGCTTGTCAAAGTGGCATACTTGAAGTAGTGCAGTATATTATTGACAATCAGTATGTAGATCCTATGGCTAAAAATACAGATAATGTGATGCCTATACAAGTTGCAGTCTGTAATGGTAGGCTATTGGTCTTGAAATATTTCCTTGAAGACTTGAACTTTGATCCCAATATTAAAGGGCAATGTGGTATGAGTCTTTTACATTACGCAAGTCAAAATGGACACTTGAATATAATCAAGTATCTTATTGAAAACCAGTACATCAATACTATGATAAGAGATGCAGATGATGATACTGCGTTACAAATAGCATCATTTTATGGAGAGTTGCCTACTGTTAAGTACTTCATAGAGACTTTACATCAGGATCCATTTATTAGAGGATGGATAGGAAGGACACTTCTACACTCTGCCAGTGCAGGCAGCCACTTAGATGTAGTCAAGTATTTAGTGGAAATTCATCATTTAGATCCACTAACTCCAGACACAAACAGTGACACATGTCTTCATATAGCAGCAATGTGTGGAAAATTGAATGTCCTAAAGTATTTTATTGAAGACCAACAATACAATACAGATGTTACAGGATACAGTGGCTACACTATTCTACATGCAGCATGTGGATGTGGACAACTGGAAATAGTCAAGTTCTTAGTACATAATTTTCATGTGGATGTCACAGCTACTAACAGATACAACAATACACCAATTCATGTAGCAGTAATAAATAATCAGTACCACGTAGTGAAATACTTCATAGAAGAATTAAAAAATGATCCTAATATAGTTATTGGTGGAAATGAAGATACTCTCTTGCATACTGCAAGCAATTTAGGTCTGCTAGATATAGTCAAATATTTAATTGAAGATTGCTATTGCAATCCTATGGTTATAAATTGTGATAACAATACTCCTCTTCATCGAGCTGCTATCAAAGGAAATCTTGAAGTTGTTAAATATTTTATAGAAAACTTGAACATTTCTCCAAATGTCAGAGGTCTAAATGGTGAGACACTCCTTCACATGGCCAGTGCTGGTGGTCACTTTGATGTAATTCAATACTTAATAGAGTTCCAACATTGCAATCCAATGATCACTAACAACTTCAATCAAACGCCACTGGATTTAGCAGAGCAGCATGGCCATGCCCATGTTGTCAGTTACTTGCTAGAAAACTTGGAGTTTTTTATGACTATGGAGAAGTCATTATCAGATACTCAGTCATCTGGCGGCACTTTAAAGGACACATTTGTCTATACTGAAGTGGAAGCTACTGGAGATAATTCTTACTTGGAACTTTCTAAACATCACAAAGAGCATGATGCAAGGGATATTCTGCACCAAGTCTCTACATCAATTGAACACTCAAATGATAATATTAATCCATTGTATGAGAAGACTAGCGGTATAGAGGAATACACAGAAGATTTAGATAGTGTCAGAATGCCTTAAAAATTGTTATTTTAGTTGACAAATACTTTCCTGTTATTATTATTGGTTTAAGTTGTGATTGTTATTATTATTTGTTTATATTGTGTTATTATTATTTGTTTATGTTGTGTGTGTTATTATTTGTTTATGTTGTGTGTGTTATTATTTGTTTATGTTGTGTGTGTTATTATTATTTGTTTGTGTTGTGTGTGTTGTTTCAATCTAATGTTCACTTATAATTTCCCAGTAGAAGTTCCCTGATACTGTTTTTTTTTATAACCAAGGGTTTCAAAGTTACATGTAACACAAAAATTTTCATGTCAGATTTTAATAAAGGCATACTAGTCATTATTGCAAATGATTCAATTTTGCATGTTTATCCTGCTAAGATTGGCTGGCTGGCTAGTTAGTTTAGCTCAAGCAACCTTTTCAAGTTTAATTACATGTGTTATGACTTCATAGTTATTCCGGGTTGAGTGATCATTCTGTGTTACAAAATATGTTTCTTTTGATTTTTAACGAAAGAGTTACGAAGAGTTGAGAACTAACCAGAGAGTGTATATATAGCTAAGAACAAGCAAGATGTGCCAGTGTGTGCGGGGATGATGGAAGTTGTTGCAAAGTATAGGCGGGGCACCATGTACCTCTCTACAATTCTCTCATGAAGACTATTTACTTTAAGAAACGTATAACTTATAATATTAGAACAGTTTATTAATTATGGAGTGGAAATTAAATTGAAATTGAAATGATGTAAATATTTTAAAATTATTATTTAGTCAATGTGTTCCTTAAATATTTCTTTCAGTTCTTCCTATAGCTAATTTCCTTAGCAATGTCTGTCAGTTCAAAGGATATATGTTTGCTTTGTCTTTATGAATGATAGTAAAATGGCATCGTAAAGTGTAGTTTTAGTATCAGGACCATCTGATCACTTCTCTCTTTCTTTACCCAGGAAGCCAAAGACTGCTGATTTCCATAATGACAACAGTAATGCCGGCTGTATTCTGTAGTTTGTACAGATGTTGTGATAAGCAGCTTGTTTTATAGGTTTTGCAAATAGAATTGAATTCACGAGCCAATCAATAATGTAATTCATTTAGCTAGCTACAAGGTGTAATATGAGCATGTCATGTACCGCAAGCCATAAATCTAGGTGGGGAAGGGGGAGGGGATGTCCAACAACATTTTGATGATTTAACGATTTAACGGATAGCCTGTCCAGAAAGTCTAGCTGGAACCGCATCAATAAGACCTAAACGATGATCCCAATCAATAATCAATAGAAAATATTACCACATCATCTGTATTGCGGTGAAGAAAATCCTCTTGTTCTTTAGCACCCATTGCATGAGGAGTTGGTATGTCACCGGAGTGTTTCGCAAACCGTCAAATATGGGATCATTTTTAGTGAGACCTGCCATGCTTACGTGAAATGGCAATGTATTCTCTTGAGCTTGATTCCACCAGAAGTTAGTAAAAGCCTTTGAGCAAATTAGGTTTAGAGAGGAACTTGGTGTGTTTAATTTTTTCGAACGTCCGCATAATCACTTCAGGGGAGACACAAGGGTGTCTTAAGTAGAGCCAACTTGTTATATAGCTGACACTTGGGACATGATTTAACATAAGACTCAACATCACAACTCAAATTTGCCCTAGTAAAGTGACAATTAGTAAAAGATCTGGTTACCCCAATATCAAAATGAACAGACACATCATGTGCCAATTTCATAACAGTTTGTCTCAAAAGTTTGGTTACAACTACAGCATGTTGATTTCTATATACTATTTGTGGTTGTCAGGCATATAATCACATCTTCCACTACAAAGCACTTCTTATCCTTCTTGTCATCCCAATCCCCAAATCACTTTAATTACTCATCATCTTTCAGCATATTTACCATATTTACCAAATCAGATTTAGAAATGCTATCAAAAATAAGTTGGAATTGATATTTTTAGAATTATCAACCGAAACAACATCTTGAGAAATATCAGTACCAGACTTGATAGCTACTGTATTGTCACTCACAGAATCAACAGGAACTACATCACTGTCACTATCATCATCACAGCAATTAGCATGATCAGAAACATCATTACTAACATAATTAGACTCATCATCATACAAACCACATCATCACCAATATCCCCAGGATTAATGGGAATGGCACTATCAATGGCTTCTTTAATAGCGCGGATTCTTTGTTCTTCCTCTAAACTCTGCTCTCAAGCAAGGTTGTCACATAGACAGGTTTTGGGGCATACTTCACCTTTCCAAGCAATGTGTCTTCACTTGGCTTTTCTGCTTATTATTTCTCGTTGGACGAAGCTTAAATGCGGTACAGGGAAGTTATCTAAGCTGGAAGCCTGAAGACCCTTACCTCAGCTAAAAGGAAGGATTTATTGAAGACCCTTGGGATAAATATGGCCTGAAGTATCCAGATATATTTTGATACCTCATTGAATAGACTAGTAAGTATACTGGTGAAACGTTGAAAGCTTATAAAAGTCTTGGTTCCTACATCTATTTTGTGATTAGGTAGCTAATGTTAAGGGTGTAGCAGTATCAGGTTCTGATTCCCACTTAGTAATTGGTTCAGTGCGTCACTCACAAAGGCTTACAGTACCCCCAGCAACTCCTTTGTTCAATGAACTATTTGGATGAACCCTTCGTAACAATCGAGACGGAGCTTCTCTACCTGACCTTGTTGATAAATGGTTCACCAAGAAGCAATGGTTATTTCAGCACATCTGTCTTCTAGCTTTTCTTCTGATAATATTGTGACCATGGAAGGTCCCATTAGATTATGGTGCTATTGCAGGAAAGCAGAGTCTGGAAAGATGATCTGCTGTGATAATAGTAACTGCCCAACAGAATGGTTTCATACGACTGAAGTGCCTGAAGATGAAATGGATTCCCAAAGGAATGTGGCTATATCCATCCCGCCATTGCATGGGGAAAAAAGTTGAAGTCTAAGTAAACTCTGTTGTTGTACTGTTCATTAGCTATGTTTTTTGGAATAATTTTTCCCGGGCCCCCAACCAAATAATTATAATAAATTCACATTTAATTATTTAACATTGTAACAACAAAAAATTGGGAATGGTTTTAATTAAGGTGAAACAACTGATGGACATAAATTACCTAGTACACAACTTATAATGACTAGCTATTTATCTTTTGGTAGTATACATTCTTTTTCACTGGTCATAATAAAGTTGATTGGTGTTGTTGATTCAAATATACTGTACTACTGACAAAATAGGCCTATGACTCGTTCAACATGAATTAAACTCTTGACAGTTGACGAGAAAAATCTACTTCACTTTTTGTCAGCTGTGGTTTTCCACCAGTAAATGGTGGAAGCTTGACACAGTAGAGACCAGCACTTTCATGAATATTAAAACCTCTATCTGCTAAAACAAGTTCACCTGGAAATCTTCATATCTTCTTTATCTACTCCATTATTTTTATCTTCTTTATCTGCTTCATTATCCCTGTGTGTGGTTCACAGTAACCTCACCATTTCCATTATCACAGAGCTGTTCCTGGCTTTTGGCAGCTTCTAATCTTGCTGTGTCTTCTCTTCTTCTTTTATTCACTTCAGCACTCCTTTTAAACCCATGCCATCGATAGCTTTCCGTTTTAGAGGACTTGTAATGTATGCAAACACTTACGCTACGACAGGAGACAAGGGATAGTTACATTACATCCTGATACAAAATGATCTCTACACAGCCAAGTGTACTCATTCATCGTAATCGTCCCCGTTCATCCTCAGAAACCAAAAAATGTAACACCAGAGCCTTTTTTTAAAGTTCGTACAACCAACGGCACAAAGTCAAAAGCTCTTCACTATTGCCACTCAAAATGGCCGCGTGTAGGGCGTGTACATTTATTACGTCACTTCCTGCATAATATCTATACTTTTTCTATGGTGATGGTACAGGCAGGTCAGTGCTACCGTAAATGGGTGTGGCCGGATATACGTGATGTCATCATGCAAGTCCTTGGTAAACACAAGCGGTCACGTCTATCTACGAGAAACGTTTTGGAGTGGTGCGCCTGCAAAACTTGGTGCTGCAGTTATCACTAACTAAGGTAAGGGGGTGCTAAAGCGTTAACAAGAGGACTAGGGTAGGATTAAGGGTCTGCGAGAACAGCCTAGAGCAAAGAATCGATAATTTTCTGAATTAGCTAAATAGGTTCACTGGAGTAGAAGGAGCAGGGGGCGGACACAGAGTTTTGACTATTGCACCAATTGTATTGGTTAATAGATCAAGAGTAGGAGTAGTTTTTACACACAGGACCTGTACTTTTCTTACCAATACTTGCAAATTTATGCACTTACTTATCAATTCAATTCTGGATTTAGAATTTTATTTTTTGTGTACTGTATTTTCTGTATAATCTAGATTAGAACTCTCACTTGCACGACTTGTTTCATTATTGTTGTAGGTTAGCCGGCTCTTAGTGTGTCAGCAGTAGCAGTGCATTGTGCTGCTCTCTTGTGTTTATGCTTGTCCAAAAAAATAAAATATGTTTTTGATGTTTTTTATAATCAATGATATGATGTGTTGAGAATTGTCATCACATTTTAATTATCATATTTTCTCTCCTTCCCTCCTCCTCCCCATCCCTCCCCCCCCCCTCCTTCCTCTAATTTTGTGGTAGATACAACTTGTAACAAGAATGAATACCATGAATGCTCTTCCTGATGATTGTTCATCTGTTCCATTGGGCCTGTTTTGTAAGAAGTAAGTATATATATAGTGATATATTTAATATGCACAATAGAGCCATATATATATGTGACCGTCTACAGGAAAACCAGGCACAACGCGGCACCCTTCGAAAATTTTTTTTTTGCACTTACAGAGTTGTCGGCGTCCAAATATTGAGCTCTCCAAGTTTTATCGTCGTAGCTTAAGTCGTTCCCGCTATAATAGACCTAACCGTTCCCTTCCGTCGGCTTGAAACAATACATTTTTAAGAAATCAATCGATCTTTTCTCGATGTTTACGCACGCCGCGTTGTGCCCGGTTTTCCCGTAGACGGTCACATATATATATAGTAAATTCATTTGAACTCTGAGATAATAGAATAAATGTAAAATTTAGTGTTGTAATGGATTAATTTGTGGTATCCATCTTTAACTCATTACTAAATGAAGCACCAGGAGGTGCGAACCCTCAGCGTATGTCCACCAGATAATCTCAATCAATTAAAACCCCTCTCCATTGCAGAGATCAGCAGTAGAAGCAAATGTCTGTTAAAAATCATTTCAAACCTTTAGCATTTACTTACGATGATACAAAGAAAGAAGCAAACAACAGAGCGAAGGGAAAGCCTCTAGGTTAAAACATATCAGCTCCACAATTGCAACAGCAGTTCAAACCGGCCGGCCACTCTCTAGCTGCTATTTTCAGCCCACATGATAACGTGCGGTAAAGGAGCGTTACCGGTATAGCACAACGATCATACGTAAGGCTAAAATTGACTAGCTTTTTCTTGAAAACTAAGTCGAAACAAAAAATTCTAGCACATTAAAGGGACTTACTTTGCAAATTTTTCTCTATCTCTACATCGTTTCAGAGCCCGGAAGGCCGTCTTCGAGATCCGTTGTTGAATGACACACACACACACACATACACAGTGACACACAGACAAAGTGACTACTGTAACCCTCTCACGCATGCGCGCTGAGGGTTAATTACCTTTAATTTGGTCATAGATAACTTGCACACTCTATCAATATGAGTATGTAGTAATATCCAATTTCTGTTTTTGTTTATTCATAGTTGACTAATTGGTGAGCGAGCGGAGCGAGCGAGACACTCTCAGGGGTAACACAATCGAAAATCGGGGATGTTTATTTATTAATTAATTTATTTGTATATATGTTTGGACGTACGTATGTCATTTTGTACTTTGACCCTCGCGTTTTTGTGTTAGTTATGTGGTCGACACTGTCCCAAATTGCACTAAACAGAATCCTCTGGTTTATCGATCAGTACCCGTATCACCCTAGAAATTGAATTGTTTACCGTTTTGAATTCTTTTGCGGGTTGCAGTTCAAACTTGAAAACTTAAGGGACTTCCATTTCTATTCGAGTTAGTGGGGGTGGTAAGTCAATGCGCACTTTGTCATGGTTATAAGCCGTGCGCAACAGTATTTACTTGAAAATACATTGTCCACTAGACTACCGCGAAGGTAAGTCTGTGTAGGTGAATGTCCAGTTGTGTCAAAGCATTGTGTGTTACAACCACTACTTAGCTAAAGAATATCACAAAGAAAACTTTTAAATAACGTGTATTATTTTGTTGTTGTTGTTTTTTTCCTTCAATTCAAGCAGTTGCAGAGAGTTGTTACTATGGCACTGAAATCCCTTTACCCTGTATGCGAAATTTAAAAACTGGACCTTATTTTCAGTAGTTCAGTGTTAGAAGTCAAAATCATTCATATAAAAATAGTATAGTCTTTAGGCTCGCTCGCCATTTGTGCTCAAGCACATCACTAGTATATATGTGTGAATGTACGTATGTCATTTTGTACTTTGACCCTCACATATTTTAGTGTTCGCTCCGTGTTCGACCCCGTCCCAAATTTCACTAAACAGAATCCTCCGGTTTAGCATTACCCATATTACCCTTGAAATTGAAATTGTTTACCGCTTTGAATTCTTTTGCAGGTGCAATTAAAACTAAAAAACTAGTGGGAGCTCCATTTCTATTTGAGTTAATGGTGGTGGTATGTTAAAACGTTATTTGTCACAGTTATAAGCCCTACGCAACAGTATTTGCTTGAAAATTCATTGTCCACTAGATTAACCACGAAGGTAAGTTTTGTGTAGGTATGTTCAGTTGTGTGAAAGTATTGTGCGTTACAACTACTACTAAGAGTATCACAAAGAAAAAGTTTAAATAACATGACTTGATTTTGTTGCTTCTTTTTCAATTGAAACAGTTGCGGGGAGCGGTTACTATGGCATTGAATCCCCTTTACCGCATATACTTATTTAAAAACTAGACTTTATTTTAGTAGCTTGAGTGTTAGTTGTTAAAATCAATCATTTAACAATAGTGTAGCTTAAGACTCGCTCGCCATTTGTGCTCAAGCACACCACTAGTATAGTTAACATAGTCACTAAGAGAATCACCATCACTCTAATAGTCTCACTTGTATATTCCTGTATCACTGCACTACTTGCAGACTTACTGTCACATTGAGGTCAAAATGCAGCATTCTGAGTCTTTTAAATCACATGTTCAAATATTATTACTTGAAATGTTAACATGTTGCAGTTTCTGGCTCTATGTATTATGTATCTGCTATTTGTCATTATAGCTGTAAAGCTGGGGCTCAAGTTTTACAAGTGATGATCTTCATTTGGTTAGCTTCCTTTCTCACTACTCTGATAGAAATCTATCAAGAGAGAAATTCTCATATTTACCAACAATTCACAACCAAGTTACCAAACACTTTCTCCTATGGGAAGCTCATTAAGTAAGTGTTCTTCTTTTTTTTTTTACTGATACATGAGCTCATGAGCCAAAATATTCTTTCATTGTTTTTTTTTTGTACTATACAGTAAATCATCTGTTATCTGGCCGTCCAAGTTGTGGGCACGTCTGTCTACTAGGTAGGGTTTAATGAGCATTCTTCTCAGGGATTCGTGTTAGTTTGAAGTGTGCTCTTAGCAGACACTTCGATGTTGACATTACGTTTCAAATCACTACTGCAAACAGCTTATTGTGCGCATTGAAGAAAACAGTGCATACTTATTTTATAGGAAAAGAAGGAGGACAGTCATAATGGCTAGTTTCTACTCTATACTATGTTCTAAATTAACCATCGGAGCTTGGAATAATAATGAAAATTGTTTAAGCTCTAGCTAATGAATAGGTGCACCGTGAGAGGAGCTTCTTTATGCCAAGATGGATTGTGTTTGCCAGGAATAGTTCATGCATCAGTAGCTATCTAAAGTGTGCTAATTACTGGATCTATATTTACTAACACAATGAAAATATTACATCAAATTTTTAACAGTGGAAGATTTGTGGCTATCTCTGTGTACAGCTTCAATTTTCATTTTCTCCTACTAATTTCTTACCTATAGACATAAATATATTTGCATTAAAAATCGTTACAAATATACAACTGATCTAAGATATAGGCATATCTTAGTTACGGGTACACCTCTGAACCAAGCTACCTGGATAACAGATGATTTCCTATATTATCGATCAAAAATATTTCCAATGGTGCAAAATGACTTTTGTCAGCACTTATTTCACTTTATTTTGCATTTATAGCTATTATGTTAATTTTTAGTTAATTTTCTTACTTCAGTTATACCTGCATGAAGTAGGTATTAGTTAGCAAAATACAAATTAAAAGCCTCGTAATCATATAGGCTTATTGCTGTAGATTATATTGGTTTAGGTCGTTTTAGTTTGTCAAGCATAAATTTTCTTAAAAAGAAAAACACTTCAATCTGAGGACCTCTTCAGTTTCACTGACTGAACAATGGTTTGAACATACAGGGGTTTAAACGTAGAGGTCATGTTTATTATTCAGTGCTATTCCCGATACAAATTTCAAATTCAAAAAAAGGAGCCACGCAAAGAGAACCCTCAAGAATAACTTGCTATTCTTTCAATTTGATCCACACCACTTTTAAAACACGTGCCCCAACACACAAACAGTTATATATAATCATTTTTGCGAGTGATACAATAATTTAATCAAGTCTAGCTCCTATCAATACAAAGTGGGTGTACCAAAGTATTTCTTGTTTGAAAATGAGCCCTCAGGATAGTATCTAGCAGTGCTCTGATGGCATGCTGTATGTTATGCGCAATTGAATTTAGCTGCAATGGCAATTAGTGCGCATCTTTTTTCTCTTTTTTATTTGTTTTGTTTTTCCTTCTGTTAAGATGCTCATGACTTATTCTTACTTGTGTAATATTGTTTCCTAGTTTATGTGCATTAAGTTACTGTAATACATACTAACATGGTCTCCAGGAGGTTGGTGACAAATACTTGCAGCCTTTATTTTCCACTTGTCGTAAAATATGTCCCCGGCTATGCACATGACCTCCTGGTTTAAGAGTGAATGATGGGCTGGTGCAATAAGAGGAATGCTTGTTTTAGCCTTTTTTTTACTGATTCTTTTTTCGTCCAAAATTCTTCTTTTCCAGTATAGTGACTCTAACTGAAGCAGGGCCTTAACTAAGGGTGCAACCGTAGCTTGGGATGCACCATTTTTTGCCACTCTAAATTATTACTCAGCCCATGCACAAAAGGCATTCATGATAGGGCCCGTGGTGAAGTAAGGGTTGGCTACACCGGTGGCCACACGCACTCAAGAGTGGTTTCACATGGCCTTCAAGCTAAGTATCCCAACCACGGAAGTTCCTGAAAAGCCTCATCAGCCAAAGGATAATCATTTTCAAAAAGAGTATCCAGAAAGAAAGGAGACATTTTGACTACATTTACAAAAAAAGTTTACACGTTGGTTTATTTTTGTTATTTGCAAATACTGGAACATATAATTTCTTTATTGTTATCAAATGTTTTATGCCACTTTCTATTTTCAGACATTTTGAATCTCAATTATTCTTCTGGATTTCATTTTATTTTGACCTCCTCATCTATGCACTCGGCATAAAGAAGATATTCATATCACGTAAATGTAGCAAGTGTTGCAAAGTATCCTCCTATCAGAAGCAAATGAATAATCTAATACGAAGAAAAACTAACTGGGAAATGAGACGAAGTATTGTTCTAGCTCCAGAAATGAGTCCCACACAGGACTGTAGTGCTCTTCTATTAGGAGTAGTATTAGTGTGGATTGTCTTTAAAAGAAAACAATTAGTGAAGCAGCCATACTTAAATCTTCAGTGGAGAGATAATCATGACAGCAAGTTTGAATTGGCAAGGTATGTACTTATTGGCTAGATATTGTTTTACTAACATAATGAGTGTTTTTAATTAATTCAGTGCTAGAGGCTCAATAGAAATTGGAAAGATATTGGTAAAAGTTGACTCCAAATATAGCCTACTAACTCATTTTCTGGACAAATATTTTGTAAATACTGTGAGAAAAATCCGAAATGTATTACTTCCTAAGCTACTTCTACTGGCTGGTGATGTGGAGTTGAACCCTGGACCATATGATCCAGGTATAGTTTTTATCTTTATAAAAAAGATAGCACACAGTGAATAATTAATGTTGTTAGCAAAAACATATATAAAGTATTATTGTTAGCATTTAATTAGAAAGTATACATTAACTTGACTATAAATAACATCAGAATATCAACATCATAAAGTTATGAAAATAGAGAATTGTAGAAGTATAGAATTTGTGTTTACTATCAAAGATTAGCGATGTACTTCAACATTAATAATGAGTGGGCTTCCTTAGCTGAGTATGTATTACTATTATATGTTTATTTTCTGAATAAAAATAATTATAAATAAAATGGAAGGATTCTATAGAGTTAGCTGTTATTTGTTGGACTATACTCACATCAATAAACTTTAATTCTTATACAATGTTTCGTCCATGTCACTCCACTTTCTGTATTTCTGTACATGAAGAAGACCAGCAAACTTGGTCGAACCGTTGTATAAGAATTAAAGTTTATTGACGTATGTATAGTCCAACAAATAACAGCTAACTATAGAATTATCTAACCTCGTCACTATGCCTCTCAAAAATTTCAAAATAGAAGGATTATAACTTCTAGTGGTATGGAAATATGTTATTTTTAGCTTCATTTGGGGTCAGTGTATTCACCTTTGAACAGCTTTCTCCACTGAAGTAGCTAGTGCCATTATTTTACTGGCTCTAAACAATACTTACAAGCTGCTTGACATATTCAATTAGGCAATTCAGGAATTTATTTAGAAGTACATTGATCGGGACTATCTAGCAAGTGGAAGACTTGTCCCTGAAGTGAGTTATCTGCCGACCACTTTCATGTAGATTCTTGAAAGGTAGGACCTGTTAGCAGGTATCCGTCTGACAGAGTTCCTGGACGAAGCACTGGTCAACAGGTTGTTGCACCACACGTCTTCCCGTGCCAATAAACTTAGTAAAGGTTGTAAGGCCTAACGTATTCTTGAACTATCCAGATCTTCCGTATTCAACGTATCGTGCCTTCGAGACATGTCCCAGCTAGTTCCAATTACCCTGAACTAGACAGAAATAACTGAACTAATATTGTATAAGAAAGATCCAAGTAGTATATAACAGTAAGTAACTGTAATGATTAATAGATAAGTGTACGACAAAACTGAAACACTAAGAATGAATTGAAAATAGTCAAGTCATTTTTTTTTATTTCAAGGTGTTTCACATGTCCAGGAAATTGATGAAAATGTTGTGGTAGCTAGCTAAATGTCACCATGAAGGTCATAATAGTTTTCAGTGGGGGCAAAAGTATTTTTAGGGTGGCAAAATAAGGGCCTAAAAATGTTTGCAATTGACAGCAAAAACCAAAGATTGACTGAAAGTATTATATTAGTATTATTTAGAAATTGAATGCAGTAAGGAGTTTATTATAATCAGAACATTGAGGTCCTTAGACCTTCCTGAGCTTTACTAAAACTAAGAAGAGAGATTGATTTTAAGCTAAGGTATCATTCATTTAAGTCATGGGACTCATTAATACATCTAAATTTTATTAGATTATAGTATGCTATAATCTACTGTTATAATTGGCTAGTGAGTGAAGTAAAGCAATGCACTGTCTTGGGTATAAAGCGTTCAGCCAGTGTTATGTATTTTAATATGAGTGTTTTCATGACATCTTTGTAGAGCATATCACCAAGTGATGTGCATGTGCATTACCGTTTGCTTTTTCATGTACTAGTTGTACTGGCAAATTTGGTAAAGGATCTAGCTTCAGTGAAGTCCAAGTATATGGAGTTTGGTGTTCAACTTGGAATTCCTATGGGCACCATTGAAGGTTTTAAAATGGACTACAACAACGACTCTGGGAAAATATTTCATCAGATAATTCACTACTTGTTGACTAACACTCCTGAGAGTTTGTGGTTTGAGAAAGTGTGTTCAGCACTAGAAGGAGTAGACAATAAAGTTTTAGCAAATACTGTCAAATCAACTTATATGAAGACTTCACAAACAGGTAAGGTTATTTATTTATTCAGCCATTCTCAGTGAGGTTTTTCAGCTGTACAACGTACGATTTAGAATATTTTGGCATGAAATTGAAATGTCAGGTTAAGGTCAATGTTATATACATGTACTGTGAATATACTAGTAAATATATTTCCTTTATAAAATGATTCATTATAAATTAGTTCCTGATACTACAAGGAATCTACAAAGTATTGATACCACCTCTAATTCTAAAGAAATAGATGAAAATTCTGTACCAGATCCAATGTCTTCATCAAAAAATGAAGAAATTCTTCACAGCGAGGGTCAGTTTAGTGTCTGTATTTATTGAAAGAGTAATAATTGATAGCACATTTTGTGAAATATGATAGTTAAATGAACACATTATATGGTATGCTATTTAGTAATTGTATAATCTTTAAAACAGTAGAGCTAAAAATAACAATAATATAATTTGGTATACCAGTTTAGTGACAAGAGTAGCTAAATGAAAATAATATTTGATATGTATACTGTAAGTCGTAAATCACGAAAAATCTGTGAATATTATATTTAGAACATGTCCATGTTCAAATTTTAGATAGATTTGATGGTTATAGATGTCTATATTGTTATCTGGTTAAAGAGCTGACAAGATTTTATGATCAGTTATGATTTATTTGTAATTGAGAGTGAGCGAAGCAAGTGAAACACTCTCAGGGGTACCACAACTATTGTTTTTTCTCATAATACTACAGTTGCAGTTAAAAAAAACGGAATGTGTGGGTGCCCAATTAGTCACATGAAGATTCAGTCATTCTCAGCTGAAATAATCGTAAATTTTCTTGTTCTAACAGCCAATATTATGTCGAGTTTTAATTGACATAATATTGACTGTTAGAACAAGAAAATTTGTTATTATTATAGTCACCTGAAATTTATTTGAAAAATTGAATTCTAATATCTAAATATTTTTTTACCACAACTATTCTGAGTCACTATTCTATCTTCTTGAGTCATGGATTCCCCTCTCCCTTTGTCTATCTCTCCTGCTTCTCAGGCTCTTTTTGTGACGTGATTGCCTTCTCCATCCATTCCTCACCAATTTCACCTGCTTTTATCTACAATATGTCATCATTTCTAGTCACCCTCATTTCTTTAATAGCCTTTTGCAGAATTTGATGATGCTTTATCCATTCAAGGTGACACTTTACCAACTGGGGTCAGCTCATGAACTATTTATGGATACACTTCACCGTCATCGTTGTCGTCGGTCATTGTCGACATGCAAGCATATTATTAGATTGAATCTTTCTCACCTTATAGGTCAGGAAAAAAGCAACGGAAAAATCTTAGTTTTACTGGGGAATCAAACCCAGGACCTCGACTTTAGCCACCACTCCTGGGTTCGATTTCCCCGGTGACAACTAAGATTATTTCACATTTTTCCTTTCCTTTTTTCCAGACCCCTTTAAGTAAGAAAGTTTCAATCTAGTTTTTTATGAAGGGTCAGAACTGATGATTAAGCATAATATTGTATAGCATAATAATTTGAGAAGCTAGATGCACTACTAAGAGATAAATTATAGTTGAGTTACTCTTTGAAGAATTTGGTTGTGATAATTATTATTCCAGTGGTGATTCATACACTATAAAGTATTGACAAAATATTTGTTTATAATAGTTTGATGTTGATTATCGATTATTGGTATTATATTTTTACCAGAAGTATCAGTGTAAGCCTAACAATTATTACTTCTAACCATGATACATGCTATATGCTTTTATATCCTACAAAAATTTAGAAGGTGGTAGTGAAGAAGAAAGGTGTTGTATTTAGAGTTATAAAAGGGTGGAAAACTGTGATATTCTAGATTAATACCACGAGTGGAGTGAGAATATTTTCATGAGGCAAGCCAAGTGAAAATTCTAAGCACACACGAGTGCTATTTATCCGAATACCACAGTTTTCCATGCTGTCATAGTGTTAATACTGTAGCCAAAGGTAAGTCATTTTGAAGCTAACAAAATCATTTAATCTTGCCGTAGATCGGAAGTTCCTTCATGAAAAAACCAGGCATTTGATGACAACTTTCTACTCTTTAAGCTGGACATTAGCAATCAACTAAGATGGGAGATTGATGGAAAAATATGAAAGTTAGAGATAAGAATTGGATTAGGAATGAGGGAGCATTAGCACTTACAGTTCTACTGGACATTTCCCTTTTTGATCCATGCGTACATAGCAAATCATTCCAACATTGCATTATCAGCATTCATTTCTTGACTTTATGGTGAAGTTTTATTCTTATAGCAACGCTCTGTCTGATCTTTTATGTATTGTAGTCAAGAGCAAGTGCACAAGCAGAATGAGTGTTTGCTTATGGAACTCTATAAAGTAGTTTTTTGTTGTTTTTTTATCACTAAGCAGAACTATTGATCGTGGCCGCAAGGAAGGGATAGGAGAAAAAGTGACCATGCAAGAACCTATCTTGAAGACCAATCCTAGGTCACTATTGTCTGGCAACAGGCTGACTAGTCATATCCTCACTATTAAGTTGACTTTTGCTGGACATTTATTTAGCTGATCTTTACATACTACACAATGTAATGAGGTGCTATTCAAAATGAAGCACATAAGGTGCGAACACTCAGTGCTACAATACACTAACTATAAGCTATTACAAAATCATTTCAGACCAAAATAATAACTTATTGGCTATTCTAATCAGGCATTAGTACAGCTCGAGCAATGAAAATGGTAGATGGAAACACAGCCTTCATAAGAGAAGCTAAATGGGCAAGAAACACTCACCGGTATATATATTTTCAACTTAAAACTTCACTTCCAGCATTCTGTTAACTTCCCAACATAAGCAAAACTACTGCAGATATATGTGGTTTTGAGGTTTTACCTGTGGTTATGGCTCCTAGTGGGTGCCTGCATACTTTGTAGACTAGTTCCATACTAAACTAGTTGTAAAAATAAATTCATAAGTGTTGGAAAAATTTAGGGTGGTATTTGTCAACTTCAAAGAGTTCAGAACTTCCCATTTGTTGACTTCCAAAGTTGAGAACTGCTATTTGTCAACTTCAATAGTTCTGAATACATGGGACTTGGTTTGACTTTAGTTTTTCTTGATCCCTAACTTTTCGAGAAATCCTACAGCTTCAAGACTAGTAATTAAAATGTTTTTTTTTTTTTTTTTTTTTTTAATATTTTTTTGAATTTATTTAGGTAGGGATTTTAGGATTGTAGATCACCATTAGCAATTTGAGCAAGTTTTGTAATGCTCACCAGTCAAATTAACACTTTGGCTTTCAACTTTATCATTTCCATACTTTTTAAAGCAAACCTGTCATATACTAACGACAACTAGGTTCACTCAATCAAACAATTAAAGTTTAACAATTCATATAGCAAGTTACACAAGGATACAGTACACTCTCAATAACTGACTACAGAAATAATTAATGACAAGTTATTAAATACATGACAAAAACCACATGATGATGTAATAAGTATGATGCAATAATTAAAGACTAGTCTTGGTTAGATACCACATTCCTCCCCTCTTAGAGGAAAATAGAAACAAGTTCACAAAACAAATTGAAAAATAACTGGTTACAAAAACTACCAAAAATGAATAAATTAAGATGCATGACTAATTAGTGTGTCCTGGTTCTAACCTTTGAGGTGGTCTTCGATTCCTTTGAGGATATGACTTCCTGGTTGGTGGTTCAGCAGAGGATTCAAGATTGCTATCTTGTGCTGATGAGGTTGAAGGTGAGCTATCTTGATTAGCTGTGGCTGTTGAAACCTCAGAAGTCGGTGATGAACATTCTGTGGCTGCTGATGAGTTTGCTGATGAGTTTGCTGATGGTAAGTCTATGAAGATTTCTGAAGATTGGTTTTCTCTAACTTCTGATGCATCTCCAGTTTCACTCTCTTCCAATGCACTTCCACCTGTAGCTGCTCTAATTCGAATCTGATCCTGATGACAACGCCTCTCCCTCTCATCCTGAAGTTTCACTAGGAAGGAAACTGGTCCTGTGCACTTTACAATTGATCCTGAGAGCCAGTTATTTCCAGATCCATAATTCTTGACATACATGTACACACGATCACCAACTTGAAAAACACGCAATCTAGCATGTGAATCATGTAAATTCTTCTGTTTCTCTTGTTTCTGCTCTACTCTGTCAGCTCTGTGAGGTTTTATCAGGTCCAACAGAGTTCTTGGCTTTCGTCCAAGCAACATTGTAGCAGGTGTAAGCCCTGTGGTTGATTGTGGTGTGTTGCGATAAACAAATAAAATTTTTGCTAGCCTCTCTTTGATACTTCCATATGAAACTTTTTCAATTTTCACTATTTGCACTGCACGTTCAGCCATTCCATTTGAAGCAGAGTGATATGGTGCTGAAGTCGTATGATGAATGCCATTGTTCTTGAGAAATTCCCTGAATTCCTGGATTGTAAAACTAGAGCCATTATCCGTTACAATAGTTTCAGGTAGTCCAAACTTCGAAAATACAGTTCTGAGCTCTTCAATAACTATCTGGGATGAAGTTGAACTTGTGCAGACAGCTTCAATCCACTTTGAATGGGCATGGATCACGACAAAAAATAGTTTCCCTTGAAACGGACCAGCAAAATCCAAATGTACTCTAGCCCAAGGTCTGGATGGCCATTTCCACGGATGCAAAGGTGCCGCAGGTGGAGACGATTGTACTTCTTGACAAGCACCGCACTGGCGAACAGATTTCTCAATGTCTTTGTCAAGTCCAGGCCACCACACATACATACATGCTGGCAACTTCATCCGGGTGATTCCTGGATGACCTTTATGCAACTCCTGAATAATAGCCCTTCGTCCACATTCAGGTACTATCACTCTTGAACCCCACAATAAACAATTATCTTGTACCGATAACTCATTACGACGAGAATGAAAAATGTTCAAGTCTGGCTCATACTCATTTGGCCAGCCTTACAGCATAAATTGCAAAACTCTTGACAATTTAGAATTTTTGGTGATCCACTCTTGAATATCGCTAGCTGTTATACTGGCAAATCCTCCAAATGTTCCATGAGTAAAACGATTTCAGGAGGCATTGTCGTCTGAGCTGGTAACACCGGAAGTGGTAATCTGCTCAAAGCGTCTGCATTCGCATGAGCTGTGGTGTTCCTGAAAGTCAATTTGTACTCGTATGAAGACAAAAACAAAGCCCATCTTTTGATTCTGGCAGAAGCTTGAAGTGAAGTTGCTTTATCCTCTTTGAACAGTCCCAGCAACGGCTTGTGATTGGTGACTAACTCGAACGAACGACCATACAAATAATCATGAAACTTCCTGATCCCGAAAATGCAGGCTAAGCCCTCCTTTTCCAGTTGTGAATAGTTGCGCTCGACTTTACTGAGTGTGCGCGAGGCGTAGGCAATTGTACTTTCTGTTCCTTCTTCCAACTTGTGTGCCAAAACTGCTCCCAGACCATAGCTTGAAGCATCACAAGCTGGAGTTAATTCCAGCGAAGAGTCGAAAGGTACTAACACTTTGGCAGACATTAACAGTTCTTTCAATTTCTTAAAAGCATTTTCCTGTTGTGTTCCCCATTTCCAAGGTTGACCTTTTTGCAACAATTGATATAACGGATGCAGGGTCGTAGATAATTTCGGCAAAAATTTACTGTAGTAAGACAGGAGGCCAATGTACGATTTCAATTCGTAAGTGTTTGAGGAATCGGTGCATCCCGAATTGCAACTATTTTATTTTCCAAAGGATGGAGACCTTCCGCATCCAATCTATAACCCAAATAATCGACTGACGGTTGCATAAACTTACATTTATTTTTCTTAACTCTCAATCCTGCCTTGTTGAGACGAATTAACACTTCATTGAGAGCTTCCAAATGCTCTGATTCTGAATTTCCTGTGATCAAAATGGCATACACAAATACAACTACTCCCGGTATGCCTTGCAACAAACTTTCCATTACACGTTGAAAAATTCCTGGTGCCGACGATACTCTGAACGGTAACCTTGTGTTCCTGAATAGACCCTTGTGGGTATTTATTACAACATACTACTTTGATTCGTCGTCGAGTCGAACTTGCTGATATGCTTTGCTGAGATTGAGCTTAGTGAACAATTTACCATTTTCCCAACTTTGCAAACAAATCTTCCACTTTAGGAATAGGATAATTATCCAACAGACAGCATTTACCGTAAGTCGAAAATCTCCACAGATACGAACACACTTGTCTCTCTTTATAACAGGGATGATCGGTGCCACCCAATCAGATACTTCAACTGGCTCAATAGTGCCTTCTTTTTGTAAACGTTGAATTTCCTGTTCAACTTTCTCCCTGAACACGTAGGGAATGGATCAAGCACGGCAATACTTCGGTCGTGCGTTCTCGTTCACATGAATTTTTGCTTCAAATCCACGCTAGGTACCTAATCCTTCTTGAAAAACTGCAGGATACTTTTCCAACACTTTTTGGAGTGGACTATCATTGGACAAACGATTGATTTGTTTCCAATCGAGCCGAATGTGAGTTAACCAATCACGACCGAAAAGACACGGTCCAGAACCCACAACCACCATCAATGGCAGATTCTGCACAGACTGATCTTGATAACGGTAACTTGGCAGCAAACAACCACGGGAATTTCATCTTTGGTGTACGACCTTAACCAAACCTTTGATGTTTTTAAGCTCCTCCCAGGCCACAATTCAGCAAATCTCTATTCTGACATCACCGAGGTAGCAGCTCCAGTATCAACCTCCATGGTGACAATTTGGTCATCGATCTTGACCTCAGTGGTGATTGGAGGACTCTTGGCGTTTCCCTGGGTCGCACGTTGCACAGACACTGCTACTCTTCACTGTCTGATCCCTCCTTCTCGAGCTGATGAACCGATTTTGGTTTGCAATTCTTGGCCACAGATGCCTTTGATGTTTTCGAGGGTTGTTGATTGACGCCGCAAGCTTTAGAGAGATGTCCAGGCTTCTTACATTTATAGCATACTACTCCCTTGTCCACTCTGCACCTGTGGGGTCAAATGACCTAATTTCCCGCAACGAAAACAACGCTGTTCACTGACGCGATGCACTTCTTGCTCTGATGCTGTTCCCATAGCATTTTCAATACCTTTACTCTTAAGTTTTAACTCCTTTACGTTCTTGTCGGCTTGCTCTAGAGACAAAGCCAGTTCAATCGCTCTTGCATAAGTAAGTTTAGGTTCTGCCAGCAAGCGCTTTTGCATGGCCTCATCATTGATGCCACACACAATCCGATCGTGGATCACAACTTTAAGTGTATCTCCGAAATTGCATAATTCTGATAAACTTCTCAGTTCACTCACAAAAGTAGCGACTGACTCTCCCGCACAACGAAATTTCGTATGAAACTTGCAACGGTCGACAATTTCAGATGGCGCAGGCTTGAAATGACCTTGCAACACTTCGGTCAAATTATCAAAAGGCTCCTCTTCTGGCTTTTTAGGAGCTAACAAATCCCTCAAAATTTTGTACGTGTTCCTGCCAACACACGTTAGGAACATTGCCTGCTTACGATCACCATCAGTAACATTCATGGCAATCAAAAACTGTTTAAACCTTTCCACATATTCTGTCCAATCCTCTTTTTCGTCGAAAATCTTGAAATTAGCTAAAGAATGAGCCACTGTGTTCTTCAGCCAACAAAACAAATTATCCCACTCGTCGCCAAATATGTCGTATACTAATGACAACTAGGTTCATTCAATCAAACAATTAAAGTTCAACAGTTCATATAGCAAGTTACACAAGGATAAAATACACTCTCAATAACTGACTACAGAAATAACTAATGACAAGTTATTAAATACATGGCAAAATCCACATGATGATGTAATAAGTATGATGCAATGATTAAAGACTAGTCTTGGTTAGATACCACAAAACCTATATATTTTTTTAACATTTATGAAATACTTTTTTACAACTAGATTCCCACTTTTACAACCTTTGCCATGGTCAATATTCATCATGTATGTCATTCCATTGTGTTTACTATAAACATCTTAGTCTCAGCTTTTAAAACCATTACTAACGTTTACTTCTGAGACGATATATACAAAGCATTTACGGTTTTCTCCAACGGCTGCTGGAAAGAAGTAGTGATTTACACTACTTTTTTTTTTCCCTACACTACTGATGAACATGTCTGTGTTAATGAAAAAAAGAAGTGGCACTCATTCAATTTTTTGGAATTTTTATTATATCTTTGTTTTTTTCATTCTGTGGTTTAGAAATTGAATATTAGAGACTACAAAAGACAACTTATGACTGTTTTTGAATTATTGCTGACTAGAAATGTGATCGAATTTTGTATAATCCCTGTTGGAAAAAGGTGGTTAACCCTAAACAGAGTGTGCTACAGCACTCTCTGATAAAGATACAGTGTACCAAATTTGGTGTATTAAAACTGTTTTATTTGGTCTTAATTTCAATTTTTATATTATCGCAAAGTAAGAAAAGTGTTTAAGTATACCATTATTTACCTTTTTATAACTCTTTCACTACAAAACTAGCCGGTTTATCAGCAGAATTATGAGAGCCATGTCATTCCCATTCACTTTCCATATATTAAACACCATTTTTTGTGATATCAAATTTTCTGCCGCACTCTCATATCACTAAACTGTGGTAGCCCCGCCCTATACACAATGGTTTCCATTCAGATTTTTCCTATTTCTAGGTGCCGATGTAGCACTTCTCTAACCTTACATTGCAAGATTCATCACAAACAATTTTGAATTGCAAATTTATCCAACTTAAGCTCAGTATGATAGTATTAGGCCTAACTTAAGATCCACACACTTTCTACTCTTTTAACTGGACACTATATATTATGATGGTAATCAATTGTCAAGGTTCATTTTAGAAAATGTATCAACTTATTATCTTAGAGGTTTTGAATAATATCAAAATCCAATTATCAATTTTACTACTTTGAAAGTAAAGTTTATTAAGGTTAGGGCATGCTGTTTCACCAGCATAACTGCCATATTTCTAAACATTTTCTTATAATACATTTCCATTATAAAGGTTACATACAAACATTGCAATTATTGTTGCTTCAATCATAAATGTATTTATATGATAGAAAACTACACTGTATTTCGAGCTCTTTGTCCAGATGATAATATTCAGAAATCTGAGCTACAAAAAGACACAAATGAAATAATTGATGAATTCATTGAAATTCGAATTGCCTTCTACAAACATGTTAAATCTAATTCTGAAGCTGTAGATGAGCTACGATGGATTCTACAAGAATGGATACACTGTGGAACAATTGAGAAAAATGATTGTTTTCAAAGTATTACCAAAGATGCATTAGAAGATATTAAGTTTATTAAATTATGGCGCATATTCTCCAGCTACTGTTCATTTTTTAATTTCAGGCTTCTTGAACGTGCTATATCAGTTGTTGAATATAAAGATGGCACAATAATGATAGACCAATACAAGACAAAGTTTGCTAATTATATCAAGAGAAGAGTAACTCAGTGTCCATCAAACATCGGGATGAAAGGGAAAGATCACATTGAATTGTTTGTTAAACTAGACAAGCCATATGCCAATTGTAGAATGGAGCATCTGAAGAAACTGGGTAAAGATATTTGCAAGATATTGAAATCTGAACCAGAGAAGCTACAATTAGAAGGAGTTCAGAATGGCTGTATTTGTGTTATTTTTCACTTACATAAATCGGCAGTACCAAATGGTTTCTCTTTAACAAGACAACAAATTCAGCAACTTACTAGTCTTCGATATGATACTGCTAAAATACTGAAGTTAGTTTGTGGAAGAGAACATTATCCCATTAACGCTCCATATGTCAGTAAGTCAGATTCATACATATTTACTCTGTAAATTATTGCACTACACATTGTAGCCTAAGGTAATTTATGACAATATAATTTGTATGTAGAAAAAGATCCAAATAATTTGTCCAATAGCAAAATGCCAAGTCAGGTAAATTTATTGCTTAATTTCTAAAATCTATTTTTATTAACTTATCTTAGGCTTTAGCAATTCTAAAGATTTATAGCATTTTTTTTGGTATTTTCTCTAGGAAAAGCTTGTAACATCACTCTATGAATTTGAATATCTGTCCCATAAACATTCAATTCTACTTAAATGCAATTCGACAATGCATAAAACAGCATTCAATGGAAATCTAGAACCTTTAAAGGATTTAATAAAAACATCAGATTACTCTGTCACTCAATTAGATGAAGATGGGAATGCAGCAATACACTGTGCTGCACTGAATGGACATTTAACTATAGTCAAATATCTCATAGAAGAATGTCAGGTGGATCACACAACATTGAATTCTAATAAATGCTCACCTCTTCATCTAGCTGCTGTAAGAGGGAATCTAGACCTGATTGAATATCTTGTGAAAGAGAAAGATCTTGATCCATTATCTCCAGATATTTATGGGTGGACTCCAGTCCATTATGCCACTGCAGCAGGTCATTTGGAAGTAGTTCAGATGTTATCAGAACATCCAGATAATAGACAACACTTGATGGAAAATACACTGAGTTTCAAAAGCATTGAATACAACATTGCACACATTGCCATTAATGAAGGACATTTAAGTTTAACTGAATACTTTATGTCTGTAAATACATCCATAGAAGATGATTCTTTGTCCTTGTTATTATCAGTTTATCACTTCAGTATAATGAAATATCTGTTAGAAACCTTCAAATACACTCAATTGAGCAAACAGTGTGCTCTATTTACTGCAGCTTCTGCAGGCAAAGTAGACTCAGTCGAGTATTTAATTGATACTCACAATTGTGATCCTTCATTAAGAAATGCTCATTGTAATACTCCACTTCATGTGGCAGCAGCTTATGGACAACTGAATGTAGTAAAGTTCCTTATTGAGGAGGTAGGCAGTGACCCTAATGTAGTGAGCAATTCTGGAAAAAGTCCTCTTCATGCAGCCAGTGGAATGGGACATACAGCAGTAGTCAAGTATCTAGTAGAATCGCATTATTGTAGTCCCTATGAGAAAACTTTGTATCATAATTTACCAATACATAGTGCAACTGTAAATGGACAACTACCGGTTTTAAAATATTTTATTGAGGACATGCATATTGATCCAACTGTAAAAGGAGGGAATGAATTGACAATACTACATTATGCTTGTCGTAGTGGCATAGTTGAAGTAGTGCAGTATGTTATTGACAATCAGTATGTGGATCCTATGGTTAGGAGTAAGACAGATATGCTACCCATACATGCAGCAGTCTGTAAAGGTAGACTATCAGTCTTAAAATATTTCCTTGAAGACTTAAAGTTTGATCCCAATATCAAAGGGAGGAATGATTCGAGTCTCTTACATTATGCCAGTTTAAGTGGACAGTTGCATATTATCAAGTATCTTATTGAAAACCAGTACATTAATCCTATGACAAGAAATTCACATGATGATACTGCATTACAAACAGCATCATTTTATGGAGAGTTGCCTACAGTTAAGTACTTCATAGAAACTTTACATCAGGATCCATTTATTAGAGGAGGGATAGGAAGGACACTTCTACACTCTGCCAGTGAAGGCGGTCACTTGGATGTAGTCAAGTATTTAGTGGAAATTCATCATTTAGATCCTCTAACTCCAGACACAAACAATGACACATGTCTCCATATTGCAGCGATAAATGGAAAATTGAATATCCTAAAATATTTTATTGTGGACCAAGAACACAGTCCAAATGTCATGGGATATAATGACTGCACTATTCTACATATGGCATGTGGATATGGACATATAGAAATAGTCAAGTTTTTACTACAAAATTCCGCGGATGTCACAGCTACTAACAGATACAACAATACCCCAATTCATGCAGCAGTAAAATATAATCAATACAACATTGTGAAATACTTCATAGAAGAAATAAACATTGATCCTAATGTCACTGGTGAGTATGAAAATACTCTCTTGCACTCTGCTAGTGATAAGGGTTTGCTAGATATAGCCCAATATTTAATAGAGGCTTGCCATTGCGATCCAATGACTACTAATTCATATAACAATACTTCTCTTCACCTAGCTGCTATGAGTGGAAAACTTGAAGTTGTTAAATACTTCATAGAAAACTTGAATTTTCCTCCAAATGGTAGAGGTCACAATGGTCAGACACTCCTTCACATGGCCAGTGTTGGTGGTCACCTTGACGTGCTTCAATACTTAATAGAATTCCAACATTGCAATCCATTGATCACAGACAACTTCAATCAAATGCCACTTGATTTAGCAGAGCAGTATGACCATTTTCATGTTGTCAGTTACTTGCTAGAGAACTTGGAGTACTTTATGACTATGGAGAAGTCATTATCAGATACTCAGCCGTCTAGTGGCATTTTAAAAAACACATTTCCCAATACTGAAATGGAAGGTACTAGAGATATTTCTTCCTCGCAGCTTCCAAAAGCTCAACCACAACGTAAAGAACATGATGCTAGTGATATTTTGCATCGTGTTTCTACATCGATAGAGCGCACAAATGATATTAATCCTTATTATGAGAAGACTAGCAGTATAGATGAATACATAGACAAGCCAGATAGTGTTAGAACACCTTAAACATTGATTGCAAACTGACTGTTATCATACCTAATAAAATTAACTATATTCATTGCATGTATAATTTGCCATAGGTTTTCACAACTTCGTTTTTTAACAGATTGTATTATTAATCACTTCGTAAACGTACCTGCTCTGCCAAATGTATAGCAGACGTTAGTTGATAATTAGTTCCAAATACTATATTTACCAAATGACCAAACATTTCAACCATTTTATAATGGTCATTATCTGTGTGTGGATGATAATAGTCAAAAACAATGTCCTGAGGACATTGTTGCTATAACAGAGCTATTATAACAAAATTATAAGTTGTCATGACAAAACGATCAGGCCAGTAGCACTGGCATCCACATCAGAAAGCTGCTAACAGGCCAGCTCTACTACAATCAACAACACCTGTGTCGTTCCTAGGCATGCCGGCACCAGGTAAAGGTATATCTGCTATAGGCACCCCTGGCTTGAGTTTGCCTACTCTAGGGGCACCACACCCAAGTGGGCCAGCTCTAGATGCACCAAACCAGTCTGTGCCTCCTCTATGTGCACCAAGTGTGAGTGTGCCATCATAGTCTACCAGTAGGCATTAGTTGTTAAAGTTGCACTGGAACAATGTGTGCTAATAGATGTTGGACAGGATCATGTAGTGCTGGCACAGCAGGTGCTGACATGGAATGAGTGGCGGTGATGTCCACTAACCAACAATAATACAATAAACCACAATATAAAGATATAACACAAATAGCAGTTCAAGTTATTACATTTACTAAGCTGCATTTGTCATATATCCAGGTGTCTAAGTTCTCCTCTGTCTAATAGTAATTATTAATTACTCAATTGTTTATAAAAATTTAACCAGCCAGGTAAATAACTAATCTAATTGCAATCTAATACAAAGCATTACGCCCATAAAGAGCTTTTAATGGTGCCTGTTACACACACTTTTAATTAACAGGTAATTAACGATCATCATATGATCATAGCAGCCAACAATTTAGTGCCATCATACATCCACCCCGGGCAAGCACTGATTCATATTCATGCTAGAGGCCCAGTGACCTCAAACTATCCTACTGTACTAGAAAGTTTTGGTTCAATTTCACAGCAAGCTCTCGCTCCAGGAGGAGGTTTCCCGATTCCAGTAAAACGAATACAAAAAACTTGGAAGGGGAATTTATCGAAATATCTGAAATACTGCCTGAAAAAATTGGGTAGGCAGAAACCTTCACTAATGTCCGTGCTGAAGCAGCATACAAAGAAAAGTAGGGGCGCAGAGTCAATACTCCATTGCAATGGGTGGAGTGTTTTAACTTATATATTGGAATAGTGGTGTTACAGCAGCCAAGTAGGTGGCAGACCTAAGCAGTCTATTCCTTGCTCATAGGATGTGCAGCACGTAAGTTCAAAGGTGAAGAATGGATGCAATACGACAGAATTTTTTGCAAGTACTCAGAAGTACACAGGATCAGGAACATTTGATGGGGCTGAAACCAATAGTTTGATATGGTCTCTGGCATTCTGTGGCTCTCAACTGCACCCACTTCTTGTAGGCATTTGATTTAATGAAGTGTACTGCTGGAAAATCTGTGGTGTGCTTCAGAGGAAACTTTGTAATAAACTCTTATTCTGAAACAAAAATTACACATTGGTAAAACATGAGTAAAACATAAAAAATAGTACATGTTGTTGTGCAAGCCCAACATAGTTTGCCGTGTGGTATGGTGTCATCGTTATTTCAGAATCTCCAACATTTCTCGTGTGGTACTGGTCATCATGCCATTATATATAAAACTCAGTTCATTTCTGGTTTTGTTCAGTTGTTCCATTGTTTTGTTATTGTAACTTGAACTATTAGTTGAAATCAAGTGCACCCAGTGGTGATCCCGCCTTAGATCACTGTGAGGCTAGGAATAACTCAGGTGGCAGACTACCATCTTGGCGCGACCACAACACATGTGGTTTGTATTTTGTTCTAGAATTAGAGTGTACTGCATGGTAAACTATGTAGTAATTAAAAGAGCTTTTGAGGCAGTTGCTGCATAAGAACACAGCAACCAAGCACTCAATGCTCTCCCTCGTTGGAGAATTGGTCCATGTTTCCAAGGTAGTCACCCCAGGCAGGACTTTTCTTCGCAGGATGTTGGACATAGCCCATTCATGGCCTTCCCTGAACCATTGGATCTGCCTAGACCTGGAGTTCAGAGCAGATGTGATGTGGTGGCATGTGTTCGTTGATCAATGGAATGGCATGTCACTCTTTGTAGCTCATGTCTATCAAGCAGCAATAATGGTGATGTTCACTGATGCCTCAGGCTCTTGGGGCTGTGGAGCAACTGATGGCAACAACTGGTTCCAATATGCCAGGCACCATAATTGGAGTGATGTCAACATAGCTACCAAAGAGCTCGTTCCAATCATTCAGGCAGTCAGTATATGTGGAGGTCACTGGGCTAACACTCGCATATCATTCCATTCAGATAACATAGCGGTAGTTGAGGTCATGCAATTTAGTTTCAGCAAAGACTCAAAAATCATGCACTT
>WLWD01005494.1_pt1 | contig 40812 bp, 30 predicted proteins | sample 6712731 | NCBI WGS metagenome assembly WLWD01 (sample SAMN12718690, study PRJNA576275) | sponge metagenome | isolation source: marine sponge | host: Mycale hentscheli | place: New Zealand: South Island, Marlborough, Capsize Point | collected 2014-11-01
AGATATTACTCCTTGTAAAAGTGTTTCCTGAGGTTCTTCTTAAAAGTTTGGGTAGATAAGTGAAAAGAGACTATTTTTTCTGGAATGGAGTTCCAGGTAGAGACGATGGACCATTTGAAGGACTGCTGATGTTGGTGGGAGCGGAGGAATGGGCGGTAAAGAGGGATTGAGTTTTGGTGCTGATGTCCTCGCCGTGGATGTAGACAAAAGAAATTTTTGTCGATTATCAAGCCTGCATTGTGCAGGGAGAGTGACAAGAAGAGGCACAAGTGCAATGAGGAGAGAAGGAAGTCAGTGAGGGAGCAGACAGGAGCAGTGCAATGTGTGACTTGCATGAAATAGTTCCTTAGTCAAGGAGGATTGGCAGTTCATACATGCAAACCCCCAGGGGAGTTGACCAGACTGAGAGATCCTGACTTCTTGCCCAATTATGCTTTACTGTATGGCAGCAATGACAGGACAGGACAGGGCAGGAACAAATATAATTGGCCAGTAATTTCTATATATCAGTTATAAGTTCACCACATCAATATTGAGTGTGTGACTCTCCATCACTGTATTCCTATTGTATCAACATTAGCTTTAGAGCTGTTGCAGAAATGTTCTTTGGGTTTAGTCAATTACCCATTAGGCCATTCCCGCGGTCGTTGAGTTGGTATGTAAACCACCAAGTCGTGAGAGTGAGTCGCGCATGCGCTGTGAAAGTCGATCTATTCGGGGGGGGGGGCTGGAAGCAAAATCGGAGTCCCCCCAACGTTCGTTCATTCACACCCCCTGTTGGAAGCAAAATCCGGAGTTCCGGAAAACGTTCGCTTATTCACCGCGCCAGCCACACAGCGCAGCACTCCCACACACCACCACGCGCCTTTGGTATCCGTAAGTGGGGGCAGGGCCTGGAAGTATTTGTTCATTTAACGGATGACTGGTGGTAGCTCTATACTGGAAAGCTACTGGGAAGCGCTGTGAGAGCACTCTCCCAGTTATCGCTGAGGTTGCTAAAATGTGCGAGCTCCGACGGGCTATCTTGATTATCTAAGATGAACAAATGCAAGATAGCTAGCCTATTTATAGTAATAGTTGAAATTGTAGTTTTATCCTATTGGATTTACAGTAAAATCAATACTATTCGTACTATTTCCATTGTAGTGAAGCTTCCGTCCACCAATGAACCATTGTTGAATAATTGTAGTAATTGTGCAAGTTACCGAGCCAGCAAACTATGGAAACTTGACAAATCTTTCCGAAAACTCACATCAAAAACAGTTCAAAACCGCTATAACTGTACAATACTTTCAAATAAAGACAATCTAAAAGTTGCTAGAATTGACAAAGCTTCTGTGAACAGAAACAGCTCATCTTACTCTTATCAGAATATGAACAATTGTTCTTGGTTGAGAAAATATTTGGATAATAATCTTTACAATTCTGAACTGGAAAAAAATTTCCCTATAGCTTTTACAATTGTTGTTCACGATAGTCCAGAACAAATCCTGAGACTTATTCGCATTCTTTATAGAAGACAGAACTCCTTTTGTATCCACACTGATGCCAAGTCTCCTTACAAGAAATTCTTTGAGAGGGTATCCAACTGTGTTGACAATATTGTAGTTCCTCCTAATCTAACCAGTGTAGTGTGGGGACATTCGAGTGTGCTTGAGACACAGATGAAATGTGCAAGAGAACTCGTGAATTTAAGAACCCAACAAGACCTCAAGTGGAAGTATTTGTTAAACCTCTGTGGCAAAGAAATACCCTTGGTCACTAACAGAGAAATGGTTAATGTGTTGCGGAAATTGTCAGGGACCTCAAACATTAAACCTCGAGTTATACTAGCCAGTGAAAGTGAATTCCAGAATAGATTTACATATCCAGTTGTATTTAGTAAAGACAAACATTCTGTTTACTTTGACAAATCAAAAAGGCTTGAAAATCCACTCTTTAATTCCACTCAACCACATTACAAGAGTTCAGGCTACCATGCTCTGTCTTTCCCTTTTGTTCATCATCTCCTCTATAATTATAAGGCAATCCATACTCGCAAGTTATTCCAGCAGTGCAAGAGCCCGGAGGAACACTATTACGCTACTGTATTTATGATGCCTGGAGTACCCGGAGGATACAAACCCTCCAAGTGGAAGTCATACTTCAAAGTAACCAACACCTTTTGGGTTCCTCCAAGGAAATGCTTTGGAAAGATTATTCACAGAGTCTGTATTGTGGGAGCAGAAGATTTATCGAGGGTATCAAGATATAGTGGAGGTCATTTCTTCCATAACAAGTACTTCATGGAGTATGATGACACTGTGATGTGTTGCATGGAGAAGAAACTAATGGAGAGGAACTGGGAGGAGTTCCAAATGGACTGCAGAAGCAGGTATCATGTGGTGGATGTCATCAGATAAGATACACATGAGCAATTAAAAAAACAACAACAACAACAACAACAAATAATTCAATTATATTTTTAAAATCATAATGGTCTGTATCAATGCAAGTATTTTTGATATTAACATACTTCATTACCATAACAGTAAATTTCCTCCTCCCAATCTGCCCTTGCTCCTCTTCACTCTCCTCATTGTTCAGTTTTAGCAGGTTTTATCATCATTATCAATTGAGCAAAATATTTTTTAAATCATGAATTATGGTTCAGTTTGCTTAGTAGCAATCCCTCCTTTGCAATCTGACTACAGATTCATTGTTCATAGAATGACTTTGCTTTATGAAAACAATTCAAGGTAGCTCTGGCCAGCAAACTAAATTAAAGTACTGTTTTAAATGTTGCCACTATGAAGGTTGCTTCAGTCTTTCAGGTGGTTCTACTGAGTTATCAAAGAAAATCCTTGAGTATTTGAATGATGTGTCCAATCTAGTAAACCAAAAGGTGTGTCACACCAAATTAAGCATGAATCACTTGTAACAATAGTCACACCAAAATATGGTGTGATGAGCACACCTCGTCGTTTAGGTGTGAAGTACACGCCAACTTCAGTGCGAATTCACACCATAATCAGTATGAACTCTCAAGTTACATTGATTCTAATATTACATATCAACGGCATTTTCCAAAAAGAGATTGGTGTAATCCTGATCTCATTAATCAGAGGACTAAAATCTTAGTCAACTCTCTTACCTAGCACATAAGTATACAACACATTTATAAGGTAATTATAATGATAATAGCATTGGTTTTTGCCTGCATATGAATATAATTAAAGTTCGGTAAAGGGTCCATGCTATACCCTTGAGTGTGAATTTCACACTAAGTGTGTATTCACACTAGGCAGAAAGTGTGAAGGACACACTATGCATTGATGGTGGGTATTAACAGCACCAGTTTGGTGGGTTTTCACGCTATAATTTTTACAGTTTCAAGGAAGAATATACATATTATATATATCTTTGTCTGTCTGTCTGTCTGTCTGTCAGCCTGTCTGTCTGTCTGTCTGTCTGTATATATAAATATAATATATGTAATAGTTAGAGCATAAGCGCTTGGGTACTGGTGCATTTAGTGCACTGAAGCCCAAGTAGGCCGAGGGCTTTGTGCACTAAATTCACCAGTACCTAAGTGCATGCTCTAACTATTTTAGATCCCGTTTACCCAGAGGCCTGCCCAGAGTTTCCGGCCAAAATTAAAATTCAATTAAAATTCAATTGAAGCACACTGGCAAGTTTACTTTAACAAGTTTACTTTAACATTGTAGCTGCCAGCTGTTATCTCCAGATCTAACTCTACCTTGGGCTGCTCTGCAGTAAGCAGTAAAGCAGCTAGCTACGGTAAATTCCTGGGTATGAGAGCGGCAGCAGGAGGGTTGTGGATATGAGAGAGTAGTAGACCCTAGCATATCCAGCCTCACATAACCTGCTCCCTGCTTTATGGCCTATTCTATTAAACTAAAACTCAAAAATAGCAATACCCCAAGGGTGGTTAGTATGCACAGTTTATATACCTAAAGGCAAAAAATAGTGCACACTTACTAAGTTAGTACACCTAGTAACAATATAGCAACTGGGATCTAAATATATAATTATAATCCACCCTGGTACTTTGAAAGCATTATATCTATAATACTTATTATATGAGTCAGAGTGTGATAGGAGAAATATTTCAAGAGCAGGCTAATTTGTTTTCATGGAGCCAGAGGTGAGTGAAAATAAAGCCTGAGAGTGAAATATCTTGCCATATCACTCTGATGAGTGTAATAAATTGATTATTCTACCCTAGATATCTTCACTACTGTGGTTAATACTAGGACTGGTAACTCACTGTGTAAAGTTGTCTGTATGGTTCCCCACACCCCCACCTGATATCTTAACAGCTGCTTTAACCAGGTTGGGGTAGGCTACACTTGAGGAAGCAAAAACTAGGAAAAGTGGTAAGCTAGGCTGGTTGCTATAACTACTATAGGGTAATGAGCTGGCTGTAATACAGCTGAAATAACAACCATGAAATATCTGTGTTATTTTATGTGGTATTTCACAGTCAGGTACCTAAAAATAACATTTGAAAGATATCTAGGGTAGTATATATAGTACTTATTACATGAGTCAGAGTGTGATATGGCAAAATATTTCATGAGCAGACTAATTTATTTTCACAGAGCCAGAGGCGAGTGAAAATAAAGCCTGAGAGTGAAATATCTAGCCATACCACTCTGACAAGTGTAATAAGTGGTTTATTCCATACTAGATATCTTCACTACAGTAGTTAGTACTAGGGGAAGGGTAATAGTCAGGGCATTTTAATCATGAACCAGGAATAAATTCCTTCCCAAGAAATTTTTATACCAGGATGTTGGTGCCTATATAATGATCCCTCAAAAGATTGAAATCCAATTCCCCTAGGGAAACTTGCTACAACCGGCAGTAGCTACATGTTTCTACACATGCTTCTACAGCTGCAATAAAGTAAATAATGCACACTATTACTTGCTTGGTTCATGCTAGTGCAAGTTATGTGCATGCTTGTGCAAGTTGTGTGCATGCTTGTGCAGGTTTTGCTGTACTGCAAGTACCTTTTACTTTGGTGTTCTGGATCTGCAGCAACTGTGACCAGCTAGCTAGTAGTCTGCTTGTAGTGCCTCCTTTAGTGGCACCATGGATAGTTCTACATCTGCACCTTTGGAAATGTGTTTCATTTGTGGTGGGCCTGAGACACCAACTCAAAAGCTAGTAATAGTGTGCATTATTTACTTTATTCCAAAGGATATCATGGTCTGTTAGGGTATGTAGAAACTGTTGGAAATGCAGAAATTTTGAAGCGTCTCAATGAAGCATATTATGAAGTTAAAAGTGTGAGATATCACAGACAGTGCAAGTGTGATCTGTATAATGAATCTGTCAAGGTTACTACAGAGGCAACTGGTAAGTATACACTCTCTTTTTCTTTTTTTTGTTGCTAACTCAGACTCTAATCTGTCACACTTCAGTTGCAGCAACGGCAGAGAAACAGTCAGTACAGAACCAGAGACGACGCAGTTCATCTGCATCAGCTGCATTCAGTTCCAACAACACATGTTCTGCTGCTCAGCTTGCATACAAGAATGTATGCATTCTTTGCAACCAACCTGTTGATCTTTTTCCAAATCATCCAGGTAAGGTATAGCTATCATTAAACTCCTTGCATGTTCTTATTGAACCCTGTTCTTGGATTCTACAGAGATCGCTAGGAAGATGTATCGAGTTCCTGACAATTTGTCAGCTGATGGGGGTTGAAGACATCACTGCTGAACACCGCCAAAAGTTGAGGTCAGTTGTAGCTATTCTATACCAAAAAGGCATAGTGTAATAATTTTATCATTATTTTTAGGTAAGGGCAGAAGATACTGATGTACTGATAATGCTCGTTCACCACAGCTCAAATACCAACTATTCGCTGCTCTTTACCATGTCCAAGGGTTCATACAATGTAAAGAGAATCCAAGAATGTCTCTCAGAGAATCAAAGAAAGTACCTGCTCTTTTGCCATGCCTTTACTGGGTGTGACACTGTTTCAGCTATAGCTGGCCATGGCAAAGCCACTCTGTATGACAAACTGTGCGTAGGGGACGTCAACAAACACATAGATATCTTCCTTGATGTGCGAGCTACTAAGGATGATGTGATTAGGAATGGTATTGCAATCTTCCAGTACATCTATTATGCATTAGGAACGCCACTAGCTGAAATTCGATACAATATGTTTCTGAGAAAGGCTGCAGCTGGGGTAATAAAACCAGAAATTCTTCCTCCCACAGAAGGTGCAGCAGCACAGCACTCTTTGCGTGCCTACCTCCAAACCCGGGACTGGATGCTGCTAGAAAGCATGTCCTTGAATCCCAGTAGCTATGGATGGATAGTAGGGAGTCAAGGTCATGAGCCAGTTCCTACTCTACAGCCTGTGGCCCCTGAAGAGTTGCTGGAGTTTACTAGCTGTAATTGCAAAGGTGATTGCAGCAATAGACGCTGCAGCTGTAGGAAGAATGAAGTCAAATGCATCTCAGCATGCAGAAATTGCAAAGGAATTACATGCAAAAATTGCATTGATGATGAGGAAGAGCCTGAAGAAGACTCTGACCTCGATTCACGAGACTAGTTTGACTGTTTTTATTAGTTTAAACTCAAAAGATTGTGATTTTTAATGCAATTGCCATGTGACCAGATAGAAACTTTAAGTGGCTATAGTGGGTTCCCCTAGGGGAACTGGGTTTCAATCTTTTGAGGGGTCATTGTAGGCACTATTACCTACATTCTGGTAAAAAAAATTCTTGGTAAGGAATTTATTCCTGGTTCACCAAGAATTTGGGCTAACTTTTCCTGACTATAATTCACAGCTAAAGTTGGTTGTAGGGGCTACCCACACCCCCAGCCTACATTTTAGCAGCTGCTCTAACCCTGTTGAGCAGGGTGGTACACCAGAGGAAGGTAGCTGTAAAAACCAGAAAATTGAAAAGTTTGGCCTGGTTACTATAACTACAAGGGTAATGAGCTTGCACAGTACAGCTTGAAATAACAGCCACTAATGATATCATTATGAAGATATCTAGGTTAGAATATTATATATATATATATATATATAATATTATATATAATTATATATATTCCACCTTGGATACCTTCACAATGATATCTTTAGATAAGGTACATGACCCATTTCATGATATTTCATGGTTGTTATTTGACACTGTACTGTGCAAGCTCATTACCCTTGTAGTTATAGCAACCAGCCAAACTTGTCAATTTTCATTACAGCTACTTTCCCCTGGTGTAGCCTATACCCCACTGGGTTAGAGCAGCTGCTAAAATACCAGCAGGGGGTGTGGAACAACTCTACTCTACATGGTGAGTTACCAGTCCTCTAGTACTAACTACAGCAGTAAAGATATCTAGTGTGGAATAAACAACTTATTACACTTGTCAGAGTGTTATGGCAAGATATTGCACTCTCTGGGCTTTATTTTCACTCTCCTCTGGCTTTAAACTAGGGTGTCCAGGCAGCGCCTCCTATTTAACACCAAAACTAAGCTATCCAAACACCCCATTTTTAACAGTGATACAAACTCCTTGCTATGGTATTTAAAGAGCACACAAAAGATCACAAATTATTAGTCTACTGTCTGTTGAATCCAGTTCCCCACAGATTGTAAGAGGGGAACATATGGGGTAATTAGGAAATCTGTGGGAGAAAACATCATTGAAGATAAACAACCCTAAAAAACAGTAAATAATAATTTCCTTTTGTATGTAAAGAATATGGGGTTTGAAATCTTAAATGTTTCAAGCCTTGGAAAGATATGATGTTGTGGTGGTTCCAAAATTTCAGATGCTTGCCTAGCCAATGTCAAATTTGTGTGTGGTAACATGTTCATGTCAAGCATAAATGTGCCTAATTAACCACATCTTAAATGCATTTGCATCCTTCTTATGGCTTGCTGCATCATATAACAGATTATTAGTGACCTGAGATTTGTACAGAACTATGAAATGTTGCAAAAGTTAACAACAACCAGTAAGACTATAACTACTACTATCATGGGGGGGGGGGGGGGGGGGGGGGGGTGACCGGAAACTCACTCTGACAAAAGTGTTGCCTTGTTACCTTTGAGAAATGATGTCACTGTTCCTTGAATTTGAACTGAAATAAGTGTACAATGCAAGTACATAGAGCTTAAATTTGTTGCATGGTGCCAGATCATTTCATTTTCTAACATTTATAAAGGGGTTTGCAATTAATAGTTGTAATAAAATTTGGAAAAGCTAAATGAATCTGTAAATTTCTAGAGAAAGAGGTGATTACCATGAATTTGTATTGTCTACTTACTGTATTTAAATTCCAGGAACAAGTTTGTTGAACAATCCTTACCAAGCTGCACAGCACAAACTATTTTTCTCTGTAAAGAACTTTGCATTAAAAAAATTACAGAAAATTCATTGCAGTTTCTATATATTATATATATTGTAAACCTTTAAAATGACTGTCAAAAAAAAAAATACACACACTCATACTGTTTTATAAACTGACTCATGTCCAACAGATATAGTGCCATGGTTCAACGAGATCTAAATTTATAGAACACCCTGCTCTGCATTGAGGTTTGTCTGTGATCACAAATCCCGAGACACGAGTGTGAAGCCCAAGTTGAGAGGGTTTGTGTATGCAGTACTAAACCAATTGCTATTGGTTTATAACTATTTTATAGCCCAAGGACATAGAAACCTAGGCAGGTTTCTGTTCTTAGTTAATGTTTCTTTTTCTGATGGAAGTGAGCTGGAAAAGAATGACTTCAGATGATTTTACTGATGATATGACACACAGTAATAAAAAAAAACAAAAAAAACCGATTTGTCAGGAAAGTATAATAAGCTAATTGTATCCTCCTAAAACCATATACCAGCTATTGTCAGGAATTCTTCACCACACTTGACAGATTAACCCCAAAGCTCCTAATTTTTTTTTTTAACTTCAAGTCTGTTCATGTTGTTTGGTACAGTCTATTTAAAGACCTTCAGAAGGAAGGTATGGCTAAAGACACTATGCACAGTGAAGTTAAGAAGAAGAAAACAAATCTGGGAGACTAATGTTATGAGTGTGGAAAATTCTAAAGCATTTCCTAGAGCAGTATTTTATCTTAATGGATGGAATATTGTTATTTGAGGGGATCGAGAACATTGAAACCTTAAATTGTCACAGTATGTAAAAGTCATTTCCCCTTCTTTACACTATCTATATCTTGAAATTTGATTTTAAAAAAGTAATCCCAGTGGTCTAGCTACCTTAAAAGTGTTCCATTTTTTTTCCTATCCAAGTTCTGGCGACAGATGCTACATTTGTATTTCAGATTTGTATTTCCGAAAGCCTCTTGATGCTTGGGAAAATGACTATTTTTATGCTATAATTGCCAACCATCCCAACTGATCCTGATAAGCCCTGGTTCACACAAGTACCCATCAGAAAAAAAATACTCTCTCTTCCCTGTTTGAAACCATGTATAGTGAAGCTGGCATTCAGGGCACAAAACCAATCCCTCATTGCGAGCTACTGGAGTTTCAGAGGTGATGTTCCAAGTTGGAGTGCCAGACAATTTTATTAAAGAACGGACTAAAAATCTGATATAGCCACCGTTATTCATTACTAGAGGAAAAAGTCTGATATAGTTCATAGCAACAGTTGAAAATAATGACAAAATTACCAAAGAAAACTACAAAAGAGTTAGATTGTTATCAAGTCTGTTTATTATTACCCAGCGCCTTTCATTTTAGAGCTTAGCAGATGCAGTCAATAGGCAATGAATAATTAATAATAATAATTAATAAACTAAAGAGATTATTGAGTTAATAACAGCTAAATCAGAGTTAATAAGTATACAATAGGACTTTTTACTTTTTCCCCCAGTATTTGTGTTTTGTCGCTGCTGTTGATACTGAAAGTGTAATTGTGGTGTAGGATGGAACTGTATTGTGAATATGTATTGGAATGGAGTGCTAGCAATTTATTGTATTGTAATTTTTTTTACATTTAATGGATAAAGTACCCTATGCTACTGCATTCTCAATTTGCTAAAGTTGGTACATCAAGTGCCATGGTGTGGCAGGGTACTTGATACATAAAGTATTAATAAAGTAAAGATATTATACTTCTCAACCACTCAAGACGCATTTCATCAGATTGCTGCACTTGTGCATACAGAAACATCTTGGGAGAGGTTGCACGATGTTTGATATGATGGAGAAATGTCATAAGAGGAGAAACGCCTATGTAAAACACCCATGTGAACTGCTGGTGGTTTATATCTTTAATGCATCATAAAGAAAAATATCAACATCAACAAGGCTAACGAGAGGTACTGAATCACAGTTATTTTAACTAGAACCTTTATAAGAAAACAGTTATTCAACCACTAAATAATCTTACTGACCCTTAGTAGGTATATACCTATGTGTCAATTAACTACTGGTGCATAGGAAAATTTTAAGTTGTTGCATACCACAAGGAATAGCTAATAGTCCCCAAGCAGTCAGTATTTGTGGTGGAAGACCTCCGAATCATGTGCAACCTAAGGTAATAATGTGTTTTTATAAATAAAAAAATGGTATGTGTATTTATAAAAAGTTAATGGTAATAAATGTATTTATAAAAAGTTAATGGTAATATTATGTGTATTTATAAAAAAAGTTATTGGTAATATTATGTGTAGCTATTTATAAGAAAAGGTCGACTGCGTCTTAAGGTGGTTGGCACTATATCAGAATATTCAAAATACTAAACCACTTCACACTCAGACACAATCTTTATGTTTACTGGGTGATTGTAATAGAGCACTTATATGTTAGGTTGGGCTGACTAACACAAAGCATTTTTACCTGTGCCTAACTTCTCCTTCCAAGCACGCCTTAGGTTGCTTTTAAACCGCATACCCCAAGGCACAAAAAGCCATTCTTATAAGTCAAAGTGTTGAATAATAAGTTTTGCTTTTATCACTGGTATTTATTTCTGTTGAAAGTGCTAAGCCACAGGTACAATTAGTGATGGCAGCAGCTTGAAGATAGAGGCAAAAATCAGCACTCTAATCCTCCTCTGGCTTTCCCCTCCCTCCCACTTCCCACTCCCCTATCCCACCAAAAATAATAAAATTTAAAAAAAAGGAAAAAAAAAAAAAAGAAGAGAAAAACAAAAACAAAAAACAGACAAACAAAAAAAAAACAACAACAAAAAAAAACAAAAACAAAAAAACAACAACAATCTTATTCTCTTATTCTCTAATCCTCCTCTGGCTTTCCCCTCCCTCCCACTTCCCACTCCCCTATCCCACCAAAAATAATAAAATTAAAACAAAAAGGAAAAAAAAAGAAGAAGAGAAAAACAAAAACAAAAAACAAACAAACAAAAACAAACAAAAAAACAAAAACAACAACAACAAAAAAACAACAACAACAACCAAGCAAACAAACAATAGAACCAACAAAAAAATAATAAATATATAAATAAAAGGAAAATAAAATTAAAAAATAAACTAGTGAATTAGTAAAAATAAAAATGAATAAATAAATAAAAAATTAAAATGAATCGATAAAACAAACTAACAAATACAGTAGAATGTCAGTTATCCGGACACAATGGGACCGGAGGGGTGTCCAGATAAGTGAATATTCCGGATAACTGAACTCTGTGGAGAGGTTGACCTAAGTCAGTGTTGGGGGTAAGCCAATGTACATGTTTTACTAATACAGCTGCTTCTTAGGTTAAAAGCAGCCTCCAACTATTTTTTTTTTATAAGCAGCATACTTCCAGCTTGTCCTTAATGCTTAGCACCACTCTTTTCCTCTTGCCTGTAGCCATTCTCTATGTCCGTTGACCGATGTTTCTGAAGTCTGGATAACTGACATTCTACTGTAAATAGATAGCTAAATAACCAAATTAAAAAAAAATAAATAAATAAATAAATAAATAATTAAATAAATAAATAAATATGCATTTTGATGGTGTGGTAGTCCTTCCTCAAGTAGCAAAAAATTAACTAATTTTACTTTTAACGAATTAGTTTAGCACACAGTTCACACCGCAAAAGCGGAAGCCACCAAGTTAATAAGCGGCGTAGCGGCGCGTACACTAATCCACAACGAAAGGTCAGTTACGAATACTCTGACACGTTGATCTTCAGAGGTTTTAGTACTCCTTCGCTTTCAACCTGTCATTCACTGCGGTTGCCAAAATAGGCTATGACCACTGGCTTTCATTATCAAGGATGAATAAATGCAAGATAATATGTGTACTTACCATAGTTGCTGAAGCAGCGGTTTTATTCTGTTGGCTGTGCATTATATTTAATGACGCTCGTGCCTTTCAAAAGGTAAGAAAGATTCAGACAAGATGGGATTATTGTAGCAAATGTGTGGATGAAAGAGCTAAGCTTTGGAAACCTCATGAATATTTTCAAACTTCAGAAACAATGGAACACCACTGTAATTGTGAAGGAGATAGCCTACCTACTAAGAGTGACAAAGTTTCTGTGAACAGGAACAGCTCATCTTATTCTTACAAGAATATGAACAATTGTTCTTGGCTGAGAGAATTTTTGGATAATAATCTTTACAATTCTGAAATGGAAAAAAATTTCCCTATAGCTTTTACAATTGTTGTTCACGATAGTCCAGAACAAATCCTGAGACTTATTCGCATTCTTTATAGAAGACAGAACTCCTTTTGTATCCACACTGATGCCAAGTCTCCTTACAAGAGATTCTTTGAGAGGGTATCCAACTGTGTTGACAATATTGTAGTTCCTCCTAATCTGACCAGTGTAGTGTGGGGACATTCGAGTGTGCTTGAGGCACAGATGAAATGTGCAAGAGAACTCGTGAATTTAAGAACCCAACAAGACCTCAAGTGGAAGTATTTGTTAAACCTCTGTGGCAAAGAAATACCCTTGGTCACTAACAGAGAAATGGTGAACGTGTTGAGGAAACTATCAGGAACTTCTAACATTAAGCCCCAGGTTGTACTAGCCAGTGAAAATGAATTCCAGAATAGATTTACATATCCTGTGGTAATTAGTAGGAACAAAAGTTCTGTTTACTTTGACAAATCAAAAAGGCTTGAAAATCCGCTCTTCAATTCCACTCAACTACACTACAAGAGTTCAGGCTACCATGCTCTGTCTTTCCCTTTTGTTCATCATCTCCTCTATAATTATAAGGCAATCCGTACTCGCAAGTTATTCCAGCAGTGCAAGAGCCCCGAGGAACACTATTACGCTACTGTATTTATGATGCCTGGAGTACCTGGAGGATACAAACCCTCCAAATGGAAGTCATACTTCAGAGTGATCAACAGCTTTTGGGTTCCTCCAAGGAAATGCTTTGGAAAGATTATTCACAGAGTCTGTATTGTGGGAGCAGAAGATTTATCGAGGGTATCAAAATATAGTGGAGGTCATTTCTTCCATAACAAGTACTTCATGGAGTATGATGACACTGTGATGTGTTGCATGGAGAAGAAACTAATGGAGAGGAACTGGGAGGAGTTCCAAATGGACTGCAGTAGCAGGTGTCATATGGTGGATGTCTTCACATAAACATGCAAGAGTAACTATTAACTATTGTTGTATCATAATGGTGGGCTTAGACTTGTACCTACTTCACAAAAAGCACAATGTCCTTTTTCAGTTTTAGCTAAGCAGCTTTAAAATTATAATTCATTAAAAATGAATTTGTTAGAGAGTGGGTTAGAGTAATTATAGTCTTTTAATAGTTTCTGATGCTAGCTTACACTTAAGGTTTGGGTTATTCACACTACATCAGTTACACTTCAGGTGGTTATCACAAGAAGGTTTTGTAAAGCGTAAGTTTTTGTTCAGTTGGTTTAAACAATTCATCTGCAATATAAATGCAGATTTATTGTATGTAATCGGCTTTGCTGCATGCAAATAATTCAATATAGCTCTCTGACTAGAATACATAAGTTTTTATTTGAATTTTATCTTAACATTATTATAGTTCAATATCGAGAGGAGATTTGTGAGTGTAAAAAATGATGTTATTATCTTAATTAAATTACTGTCGGTGATTGTTTGGCTCGGTTGGTGACTTAAGAGTTATGATTTGATGCCCTTATCATGAGTTTCACAATGCTCTTCTAATGTCTGGCTAAACATCAGCTGTCCATCTCCTGAGTTGTTCCATAATCACCCTACCAGATAATTACTCCGGAGTACTGTGTATTGGCTCAATCCCTTGCCTATTCTAATAATAAATTTCTGTTTTAACTACTCAATTATGCTCAAAAAGCATCTACTTAAAGAATCTTAATGCGTGTGAATCATGAAACACTTACATGACTAGTCAATATTGTGGTAATTTGCAACTTTTCAAAGGCCCTAGCTGTCTGTGACTCTTTTTCAGTCTCGGTTATAGTTATTTCTATCATAATGCAAATACAAGTCCTTCATTAGAATTACTGTTCCTGACTGTCAGATGAAACATTTGCTGAAATTCAAGTTATCACTCTTCTGGTCACCTTGTGGGTACTATTGGGTATGGAGTGACCCATGGTCATTGGAATGTGTGTTGGAGGGAAGTGGCACATGTTGGTTAGCAACTGATTGAACAGATGTGGTTCCTGATATGCACTTCAAACGTTGGAGGACTTTTATTATTACATTATTCACCTATAGGGGTGGTTCATAGTGCCCACAAGGTGTGGAAGCCAGTGACTGGTAGTGGGTTAGGCTTCCTTCAACCACAGATATAGACAAATATAAGGTGTTGTTACAAAGGGCCAAGAAAGCTGAAGGCGTTATTTTAACCACCACTGGGTGAAAAGAGTCCATTTACAACCATAACAAAATCCGTAAACTGTCTTGGTAATTAGAGTTAACAAAACATTTACAAGGCAGTAGAGGTTAACAAACTAGTTATCAACACATTACACTAATTTACGATTTTGTTTTGGTTGTCAATGGATACTTTTCAGACAGTGCACTGCATAATATTATTCTTGGCACTTCATAACAATACCATGTCTTGTCAATATTATTGTGTTCAGCTTTAACTCTATTTGAATGCTGACCTTGAAACACACACACATGCACGCACGACACCACACCACACCACACACACACACACACACATACACACACACACACACACACACACCTACTGCTATTTTAACATAAAAAAAATAATTGTGAACTCTCAATTGAGTTGATACAATTGTTTTTGTGATTTCTTTCAATGACACATTACTGCATTGACATACGCAGTAGCCGCTGACACATAGGTATATTTGGTTGCAAAGACATTTCTTCTTGAATGGGTTTTCTACAATATGCAAAAGGTGATGATACTTTTCACAGACGGACTTGATTGGAGCTGAGTTCCAAGCTATCTCTTCTTCGCCTATTTAGTGGGCCACCACAGCAGAAAAACATGCGAACCCATTAACAATTTCCATTACCTACAGTATACAAGTTAATCTAAGGACATACCTCAAATGCATTGTGTTTATAGACGGAGAAGAAACAGCAAAACTCCCCACCATTTCATCAGATCTCAAGCATGTACAGAGGCTAACTGTTTGCATAAAAGTATATGTGATTGCATACGGTGAATGATAATAATATGTTCGTAAAATCACCATGAAGTTTAACCATGGTGACCCCCACAAGTGAACTTGAATTGGAAGTGAAGATGCTCAAAATAGCCAAGAAATATGTTTATAATCAATAATACATTATAACAGTAGTAGTTATAATAACAGTAACAATAATAATAATAATTATAATAATAATACTAATAATAATAATAATACTAATAATAATAATTATAATAATAATACTAATAATAATAATATCGTAAAATATAATATAAAATAAAACAACCTTCATGAAATGTAAAGGTCTTGAAAGCCATGGGTTGTCGTAGCTCAGTGTTGTGGGGGTAGGTTCACACATGCTGCCACCAGGAGTTGAGGAGAGAAGTTTATTAGCATTGTAGTTGATAAGCTATGCTCTCAGTAATTGCCCACAGAAATGCCTAGATAGGCCAACCCTAGTTTTGCCTTAAGGAGACAACAGAGCTTCCTCTCTGATTTGCTTGAGGACTTTCACAAAACTCCTTGCAGCTGGGCCACTGTTTAATTAAATAACCCAACTACCAGGGAGGGTGAAGCACAATGAATGGCATTAGGTGCATAATCTACACTAATTTCTAAGATAAGTTTGTAAGAACCTGAGACCTCAACCTGGTTATCTAAACTGTACTTGTTGTTAGCAGTATAATGAATGATGTAGGAATGGAAAGACCACCCAGGTTTAATAATTTGGCAGACAATCATCATAGGTACTCTTTATGTCCACACAGAACTTATAAGAAAAGTGATTTGCTGGTGGGCCTAATCACTATGCTAGCAATTAGGTAAGAAGTGATAACATCAAGCACAAAAATTACTACACTGACACCATAGATATACAATGACTACACTACTTCAACTTTACAGCTATCATAAATGGCTGAGGCAGAAACCTCCTACGTGCACCACCTCGCATCCGTCGCTCGAAATTTGGCTGAGATACCAACCGCCGTGTGTCCCCAAGCCTCCTCATCTCACAAAGCGCATTTGCTTAAAAGATAACCCAAGTAGAGTTGGGAAAAAGTTGCTATACAAAGCGACAAAGACAGAATTTGTTTCGTGACAGTGATCGAGTTAAGGATGCTATAGAACACACTGAGCTTTGTGTGTGGTCATTTTGTGATGAGAAGGTCATGAGCCAGCACAGTGAGATAAGCAAGAAGATTCAAGCTGAAACCAGGCGACGAGGACCACTAAAGGCTATGGTAAAGGAAAAAATTTCCATCAAGGTTGTTATAGAGTGTGCAGAGGCCTTACAACAAGTCTTTGGAAAAGTCTCTGACTTCATTGGAATAAAAATAACGAATGTGAATGCCATACCCAAGACTATGTCAGTAGGTAAAAAAAATCATTTCTACTTATCACTTAGTGAACCAGTTTCTTTGAACTGTTTGAAGGTACAGCTTCGTGAAAGATTTACGGAGAAAATACTTAGTGGTACAGTTGAAGCTAGTGGTACAGGTGAAGGCACATTTTTTCCCTCAAAGAAGAATTATTGGACCATAAGTGTAGCTCCAGAGTCGCCGGATAATTATGAACTCGAAATATGTGCATACGGTTTTCCATTTGAAGTGAAAGGGAATTTGAGGCAACCCCGACCCTGGAGTCCCCCCCCCCCCCCCCCCCCCCCCCCCCCCCGTCATTACCACTCACCAATTTATTACCACTCAGATAACTCCTGATTGTCACTAATTTGGTACTTGCTCTAAAGCCACAACAATAGAATTCACTATTATTTTCACTACCCCTATGCCATTCTGTGTAATATAGTGTTGTTATTAAAACTTCTTTTGTGTAGCCAGCTATATTATGATATTTTATATTAAAAATTATAAGTGACGTTGTACCTATGTATATGAAATAATTAGCTAGCTTTCTGTAAACTGTAATAGATTAGTCCAGATTCAAACTTCCAGATATAGTGGTAACATCACACGTTGCATCACTAGTTTAAAATAATAATAATAAAAATTAAAAAAATTATTATTATTTATCATTTTTATTATTATCACCATCATAATTATGCCAAGCATATAGAAAGTAGCTATGACACAGAAGAGAGCATGACTGTTGATGGTGTCGGTTAATAAAAACAATGAACAAACAGTTGCATGCACACATGTGGCACAGCTATGTCAGTCTCTCTCACCAGACCCTGGTTGCTCACCCATCGGAGCTCCCACGACGTTCCCCTTCCTGGAAGCTGCAGTGAAATAAATTGATTAGATGCGTAATTATAGAATGCTAGTGCAGATCCATTTCTAACATAACGTGGAACACTACAGTGATTCAATGAGCAGGACAGATAGAACTGAATGATTAATTTAATACTAGATTGGTGATCAGATCAATTCACTTGAATTAGCTAGTTAGCTACATAAAGGCATATTTCTTTACAATGTAGGGGCTGTGAATAAATTTAACAAATACTATTTTTCTGACATAGCAACCATGAGTATGACACGGTGTTCTATCAGTCAGCTGCTGGCAATTTAATGACAATGAGGGGAAAAAAATATCTTATCTGTCTGAAACCACACCCATTTTTGTTATACATTATATTCTCCTGCAACTGTGCACCTATTGTAGGTTGGGCAACATAATATAGTGAAGTTCTTGAGAGTCATAGTGACGTGGTTAGGTAATTCTGTTGATTAGCTGTTTAATTTTGGACTACACGCGTCAAGTAAACTTTTAATTTTTTACGACGTTTCGACCAAGTTTGCTGGCAGGAACCTAGACACCAGTAAGTCTGCCGTAGCACAACACAGCCTGGAAGGACACAGGATAGACTGGAGTGGAAGCAAAGTGATAGACAAGGAAACTAACTGGCATAAGAGACGGATCAAAGAGGCTATTCATATCAGGAGAATTCCAAACTTTAACCAAGATGAAGGTCTTGCCATCAGCCCTATCTGGACAAGTGACATTACGAGATGATTGGCATTATCCTCACAGTTATTATTATTATTATTTTATTATTATTACCATTATGTTATTGTTTATTAGCTGCTAATTTTACTTATACCATGGTTTCCCGGTGCGGTGTCAAGCGAATTTTTCAGGCCCAAAATTAAAATTCAATTAAAATTCAATTGAAGCACGCCAGAAAGTTTACTTTAGCAAGTTTACTTTAGCAAGTTTACTTTAGCATTGTAGCTGCCAGCTGTTATCTCCAGATCTAACTCTACCTGGGCTGCTCAGCAGTAAGCAGTAAAGCAGCTAGCTGTGGTAAATTCCTGTGGTATGAGAGGGCAGGAGAGTTATATGTGGTAGGGCTGGTCCCATATAGGTGGATATGAGAGAGTAGTAGTAGCAGCAACTATGGTATAAAACAGTTATGCCATGGCAACATCGACCGCCCTTATCCCTCAGGCTTCGCCCTCGGGATCGGGACGGTTATATTCCATAACCCCTAGTTGGCCATGGCATAACTATTACTTAATTATCAAGTTATCATTCCTTTCTTACTCCTTGTTCTTCATCCTTTCATCATTTCCATTCACTTTCTTTCATCCTTAGTTCTTTATCCTTTATTCTTTCTCCCTTTGTTCCTTATCCCCAATCCTTTAGACTGCCAATCAACACCTTTTAGCACCCCCAGCCAAACCAGTCACCTATTTTACTGAGTCACTCCACCAGTCATTTCACTTTTTTGTTTTTTCTTGTACCTGAAGAAGACCAGCAAACTTGGTCGAAATGTCGTAAAAAATTAAAAGTTTACTTGATGCGTGTAGTCCAAAATTAAACAGCTAATCAACAGAATAATATAGTGAATACCGACATTTATTTTCTTCCGGCACAAGTGCCAGTAATATCGAATTATCAAAAGCTGAGGCGAAAAGAAAACCACACAGACTCCAACATGGAGTTGATAAAAAAAGAAAAGAAAAGTGATGTCATAGCTAGCACTGTTACAGGTGGGCCAGATGCAAGAATCAGGCAACAAAAGCCATGCATGGAGAAATAGGCAAATAAGTGTAAGAGACAGCTATATGATGTTCTCAGGAAGTGACTTTACTAGTTAATTCGTGGACTTCACACTCCAATCAATGCTCAAAAGTTCTCAAGCTTGCAGAGTGCTTGGTCTACCTTAGAAGAAGTGATCAGCCAATTAATTTTTGTGTACAGAATTGCTGGAAAAAAATGCGTGCAAGTGAAAGCAACTACTTGAGGGAGCTATATCCAACACAGCTAGCTATTCAATTAAAACTATATTCCACATGTAGTCACATCGCAACATTATTATTCTTAAATATCATCATGATACAAGAAATCCCCAAATCGCCCTCACCCATCCTGATTATCTATACTTGTTCCCTATCTAGTATTTAGTAGCAAAACCAGCAAAAGGTGACAGAAAAATGCAAAAAAAAGTTGACAAGGATTCTTCATTTACCACTAATACACTAACATTACATCCAAAACAAAACAACAATAACAAAAATAGAATCTTTGGACGGACAAAGACTCACCTCGTTGTCAATGAGCTCTTGAAGAAACTCTAGAAGATTCTCCTCTTCAAGGCAACTTCCGTATAAAAACATTCCTTGCAGCTCCACACTGAACTGACAGATCCTGCGTCCCCCAAACGCACGAGCTAAGTCTGCCATCCGATAGTAGCATGAAGATGAGTCCATCATCACTTGCTCCATAAACTGTAGCATCATCTTCAATCCTGGAGATTGCAGCTGGTGAGAAGTAGAGAGAAAAGGTACAAAGAAACTAAAATGGAATCTGAACAGAGCTCATCAATTGGCTGGTGCAACTGTCAACCAATCGTAATCACAACCACCACCACAACCTTTATCACCTCATTAACACCATCACTGCCACTACGATTATGACTATTATTATGATTACTATGACGATTATTATACTTACTATTAATTATCATTTTTTATTACTTCATTACTTACTGTATTAGTTATCTATATAATAATACACTTGTGTGTCAGTAACGACGACGACGACCGACGGTTTGTGTATTCATGAATAATTCATAAGCTTTAGGCTGATTTGTAAGGCATCGTCAGCTCACGGTAGATAAAGTGTCGTCACTTTCAGTAGAAATTGCTGGTTAATTAAAAAAAGAAGGTGCAGACGATGGAAGGCGGCGTAGGTTTAAAAAAGGAGGTGACAGTATGATAGAGAAGGTAAAACACGATTAATCGTAACTAAAAAGCAGGTGGAATCGGCGAGGTAAGGCCGTGTAGGTTTAAAATGGAAGGGAAGAGAAGGCAAAAAGGCAAGTGATTAATTGTAACTAAAAAGCGGGTGGAACCGACGAGTAAAGGCGGGGGGTTTGTTTCCAAAAGGAAGGCGAAAGTACGAAATAGAAGACAAAAGTTTCTCAAAGTAGAACAGAAATTCAGAAGCAGGAGAGATAGGAAAAGGGGACTCCATAACTCAGAATAAGAGCTGAAGAAAGGTGAGGTGGGGTATAAGAAAAGCTCAGATAGTTCAGAAAAAAAAAAAGAGCAACTTGTGTAACCTTAACCAATGGTAGAGAATGGTAACTGAGCAAGATAACTTGTTACTGCATTTAACTTTGCAATACATCGAGTGCCACTATGTGGCGCGGGGTACTTGCTAGTTATTATTATTAATACCCCACCACATAGTTGCGCTTGATGTTTGCAAAGTTAGAATGCAGTAGCACAAGTTATCTTGCTCAGTTACCATTCTCTAAGTTTCCCTCTCCTGCTCTCTATTTTCTGAATTATTTGAGCTTTTCTTATACCCCACCTCACCTTTCTGCAGCTTTTCTTCTGAGTCACGGAGTCCCCTTTTCCTATCTCTCCTGCTTCTGAATTTCTGTCCTACTTCGAGAAATTTTTGTCTTCTATTTCATACTTTCGTCTTCCTTTTGGACACTAACCCTCGCCTTTACTCGCCGATTCCACCCACTTTTCAGTTACAATTAATCGCTCGCCTTTTTGCCTTCTCTTCCCTTCCATTTAAAACCTACGCGGCCTTACCTCGCCGATTCCACCCGCTTTTTAGTTACGATTAATCACCTTTACCTTCTCTTTAACCGCCTTCCATCGTCTATTGCACCCACTTTTTAGAATTAACCAGCAATTTCTACTGAATGTGATGACACTTTACCTACCGAGAGTTGATGATGCCTTACCAATCCATCCAAAGCTTATGAATTATTCATGAATACACACACCATCAGTCGTCGTTGTCATTACTGACACACAAGCGTATTATTATATTGATAATATAATTATTATTATTATAGATAATATAATTATTATTATTGGGTGAGTGATTGAGGCACTCTTTAATAGACTTTCCCTACATTATTGGCAAGCGAACAAAACACCCTCAGAAAGAAGCATAATGAAACTTCTATAGTTATATATATATTATATGAATCTTGCACTTTCTTCAATTATTTTCTGTTATTTTCTGCCATTTTGCAGATATTAGACTCTTTCATCTATAATGGCATTTTTCCATAGGTGGGGAGGGAATAATAAAAAGCGTATATCAAGGCTTTTTCTAGCAGTGATCATTTCCATTAAAAAATTCTCTCCATTTTTTCTGAGTGGTTTCTTTATATATGGGGCGGCAAACGTTATGGAGAGGGGTTGTAAGGCCCTCACGCTTGACCCCACTACAAAAGGAGTAGCTAGAATTAGATTTAGAAGTCTAAAAACTTCTTGCAAGACTGCCAAAACAAAGGTAAAGAGAGATATATATAAGGGAAAAAAATGATTTTAAGGGGGGAAGTTGAATAAGAGGTGATGATTAGTTATTGAATGGGAGGTGTGACTGAATCAATATAGTGTGAGACACAAACAGTGGGGTGTATAGAGTGTAAAAGAGGGTCAAACAAAAACATAAGGAGTCACACACATACATACAATAATGAGTCCAGCTCTTATTCATATTCAAATTCTTGAGGAGTTGCCTTGGCAACCACTTTAATGAGGGCTGGCCCGAACAATATACTATACGACACTAAAAGCCATAAATGAATTAACAAGTAATTACTAAATTAATTAACACTTAAACAACCCCACAACTGTCCTCTCATTCAAACATTAACACATACGTAAAAAGTTAGTGCGGCTACGTTACATAGAGTTTAATGTAGCTAAACTAGGTAACGCAGGGAGTCAGGCTAGGGCTTAGCAAGCAACGAGGGGATTAGGAAGCTGCCCATCTGGGACGAGCACAGTACAGGTGCAGTGATTGAAGTACAGAGTATAATTGTAAGAGCACGTGCCACATGGAGACCTCATCACTCAGACAACTGTATGCACGGCTAAGCTGCCAGTTACGACATACCACTTTCCCCGTTGGTCGCCTTCTGGGTGTGAATTGGGAGAGAAGGTCAGAATAAGAGTAATAATGGGAAAAACACCAAAAGAAGAAGAAGAAAAAAGAACCCCCCCCCAAAACAAACAAACAAACAAACAAACAAACAAAACAAAAAAAAAAAACAAAAAAAAGAAAGAAGAGAATTTCCATCCTGTGGATGTGGGTGGTCAGGGTGGAGGGCTGGGCCGCCGGCATTGTCAGGGTCATAGCTGTGGGAGATGCCCTCGGATCACCCACAAACTGCCAAAGGGAGGGGCACAAATCACGTGACATGCCTGCACCAAATACTCGCATGCACTAACCTAGCCAGCCCGACTCTTTCCCAAATAGGTAAGGTTTCTTAACAAAGTCAAGCAAAACCATAAAATAAACTCAGATACGTAGCTTAATTTCACTTACAAAGCACTGTGAGCCACGGAACAGCTTCAGTAGCAGATCGTCAAGGACTTGCCACACCGTATCCACATCGTCAAAACGTGGCTTGTACTGACCATTCCACTGCTCACTCTGTGTCAACAGTAGCATGTGTGTGTGCGTGTGTGTGCGTGTGCGAGTGTGTGTGAATTGCAGATAAGCATTTTAAATACACCCTGACATTAGCCACCTTCTAAAAGAATTGGTTGGCCTTCCCTAATTACATGTTAAACACTTACTTCCATCCTGGAGAGAATATAGGGAAACTCTGGCTTCAAATACACCTGGAAGTGCTCGTCATCAATCCACACTAAACAAAGTATAGGACATGTAAATACATCAGCCCCACCCACAAAGTATAGGACATTTAAATGCACTTCATCAGCCCCACCCACAAAGTATAGGACATGCAAATGCACTTCATCAGCCCCACCCACAAAGTATAGGACATTTAAATGCACTTCATCAGCCCCACCCACAAAGTATAGGACATGCAAATGCACTTCATCAGCCCCACCCACAAAGTATAGGACATTTAAATGCACTTCATCAGCCCCACCCACAAAGTATAGGACATGCAAATGCACTTCATCAGCCCCACCCACAAAGTATAGGACACATCACCCAACTCACAAGTATAGGACTTGAAAAAAATCACTTTCATCAGCCCCACCCACTACCACTGCAGCAGAGAGCTGCACTAGCAATCATTTCACAACAGTAGACAAGGAAGTATAGAGATGTTAACACACTGTCAATAGTCAATATTGCTACTGCAGGGTAAAGACCTTTAATCACGAACATAAGTATGTGCTGGCCAGTGCATAGCACTTCTGAATAAAACATCCATAAAAACCCACATTGTTATATCACCATTACAAAAGGTCACGCTATACAAATGTTTTCTCTTCTGTAAGACCTTTTGAAATATAGTACTAATTCTCGTGCACATATTCTAGCATTGCAGTCAACAACTCAGATCACTAAAATCCGACATACTAAAATAGAATTCTAGGAAGTCTAAATCATCGTGTCTGTGAGTATCTCCCTCACCAGTGAAGCCTCCCCACAGAGACATTGACTCATGTCCGTGCATGGCCGTCAGCAAAAGTAGCACTTGCTGTCCGACCAATTGCCTCTTGGCCAGGTCAAAGTCCTTCCCGGAATGCTTGAGCAGCCAGTCATTCAGGCTGATACCTTCACACAAACATATCACACAAATACACATCACACAAATACAGCAGGATGTCAGTTAGTGGTGAGCAATACAAATTGGGCAGACTGTGGTAAGAGTTAGGGTGTCAAGTGGTTACCAACCACTCTTGAGCTGAAAACCAATCCGAACACTTCAGTTAACTGAACACCCAAAACCTAATAGTAGCACGTTCAGACATGAAAAATTGCTTGGTCACGCCCCCTCATTAGTATTTTTATAATACATTTTCTAGTTATCTGAACATTTCAGTGATCTCGGTTACAACGTGTTCAGATAACTGACTCAGTCTCTTCTGTTCATGAACTTCAACTTTCACTCTAACATTCACACAAATAATTATACCACATGTATGATACTTACCCACTGAGGGAAATTAAACCATTGAAAATCAATATAATTTTTTCAATTTATTAGTTAAAATGCTTTTTTACAATGTGTATGTACTTAATTCATTACAGTATGATGTACAGTAGACTCACTCAGAGAGACAGACACTGCATTAGGCATTGTTTAGTATGTACAACTTAATGCATCATAGAGAACAGTTTAAGGAAATACCTGTCACTTACACTGGAGAGGAAGCTGAATGACTATTCTCAATTCTTCGGCAAAAAACGAAACTTTGCAAAGTTTTGCCTGATTGGTCAGAGCCAACTGGAACGTGTGAGGAGGACAATCCTTGAGATAGCGTTCACACTCGTGATGAAGCTGAGACAGTCCTTCAATAATAGAAGGAATCGATAAGCTCCTGACTTCCGGGATATTGCATCTGACGGTGAGGTCGACGAAAACTAATTGATCGTTCGCAGTATGACAGGTAGCATTGAAGACATCCATCCAAATGCTGCTCAAGGGTCTTGGAGGAGAAACGGAGGAATGAGCTTCGAAGCTACCGTTCGGACAGGAATTGTTGGCACAAATTATACTTGACGAGTCTTCACCTACTACTCCAGGGTGACATGAGTCTGGCTTGACAGGTTTGGTTGAGGAAGGCACTGTACTGGGACCAGTGTCTTCTTCATCAGCATCCATGTCAAGGGCAGCCTCTTCGGCTGATCCATCCTCAGAGCTCTCAACTTCGCTGGCCATGGCAATGTGTGACATGGGGGAGTGGCTAACTGGTAGTGGACGAGAGAAACCGTCGCCCTCAGCAGTCGATTTGTGATTGTATAAATCATCACTTGGGCTGTATTTGAGGTGCGTATGAAGTGGGTGTGTGCCAGCAGAGTTACTGGAGTTGTTGGCTTCTCCTGGATCAGTAGTAGTAGAGGAAGAAGCAGTAAGAGCAAGAGAGATTTTATGCTGAGGACGTTTCATCAGTCGCATCAAATCTAGACTCTCCTCAATGTCTCCACTCTTGTTATTCTCAGCTGTCCTCGCCACTCCCACATCTGATGCTGGTTGTCCAAGTGCCTGGAACTCCAACGGCTGACTTGCAACTTGCTCGATGCACGCCACTCCATCACCTGTAGCTTCAGCTTTGCCCGAATGTCCAGGATCAGTCGGGTCAGTGGTGGCTGGTTCATCGATCATGTTCATACTTCCTTCAGTGGAAGCCTCAGATGGTTCCGTTTCTTGGTCGTGTATAGAACACTGTCGCTTGAATAGTCCTCGCACGACTTCACTAGGATCGTTCAAGAAGTCCGTGTGTTGGAATTGCTCCTCCTCCGTGGGATTGCTGGCGGATGCATCCAATATACCGGACTCATAGTCGGCGTACTCTGATCCTTGGTCTAGATGACACACTGGGGACTCCGGGGGGATGCCTGATACTTGTGCTTGAACTGTGACCATCACATGACCACCAGCAGGAGTCAATGGGTACGTGCTCGCATTGCTAATCGGAGGAGGAGGTGTGGCACCATTCGAGACTGGCATCTTGTTCTTTCCTTCATCAAGGCAATGTAATACCTCGTCAACACTAATTTCCTCCAAGTTGATCTGAGACGCCCGCTTCAGGAGGTCTTGGTCAATGTCAAATGAAGGCAGAGAGGTAAAGGGTGGAAATGGAGCTTGCCCAGTATGATCAATCGGCAAACCATCCATCTTTCTGTCTTGAGAGAGAGTGCTACACCACAGTGGATCATTGTTCATCATGCCCACCATTTCCTCAGCCATCTGGCCAGAACTTTCGTATAATGCAGCGCTGCCTTGCGGAGTTGTTAAGAAATTTTGATTCATGGCATATCCTGACAGCACCTCTTCACGCTGTATTGCATCACCAGAATACTGGTTACCATTCCAAGTACCACTAACAGCACCAGACACATCTCCTATGGGCTCTTCATAATTGATTAGTTCAGATCTGCTCATATCAGTTGCACCTTCACCAGACATACCTTCAATAGGATCTGCACTGGTGCCAGATCTTCCCCTACCAGCCACGCCTTCACCAGCCACGCCTCCACCTGCCATGCCTCCACCAGCTACTCCTTCAATAGGCTCTGTAAACATAGTGTCGCCATATCTTCCTCCACCAGCCATGCCTTCACCAGCCACGCCTCCACCAGCCATGCCTCCATCAGCTACTCCTTCAATAGGCTCTGTAAACATAGTGTCGCCATATCTTCCTCCACCAGCCATGCCTTCACCAGCCACGCCTCCACCAGCCATGCTCCCATCAGCTACGCCTTCAATAGGCTCTGTAAACTAGTGTCGCCATATCTTCCTCCACCAGCATGCTTCACCAGCCACCCGCCTCCACCAGCAGCCCTCACCAGCATGCCTCCATCAGAGCTCGCGCTTCACCACCACGCCTCCACCAGCCATGCCTCATCAGCTTACCCTTCAAAGGCTCTGTAAACTAGTGTCGCCATAGCTCCTCCACCAGCCATGCCTTCACCAGCCAAGCCTCCACCAGCCACGCCCCATCAGCATGCCTCAATAGGCGCATCCACAGCCATTTGCCTCCACAGCCGCGCCTCACCCAGCCAACCGCCTCCACCAGCCACGCCTCTACCAGCCACACCTCCACCAGCTACTCCTTCAATAGGCTCTGTAAACATAGTGTCGCCATATCTTCCTCCACCAGCCACGCCTCTACCAGCCACACCTCCACCAGCTACTCCTTCAATAGGCTCTGTAAACATAGTGTCGCCATATCTTCCTCCACCAGCCACGCCTCTACCAGCCACACCTCCACCAGCTACTCCTTCAATAGGCTCTGTAAACATAGTGTCGCCATATCTTCCTCCACCAGCCACGCCTCTACCAGCCACACCTCCACCAGCTACTCCTTCAATAGGCTCTGTAAACATAGTGTCGCCATATCTTCCTCCACCAGCCATGCCTTCACCTGTCACACTTCCACCGGCCAGAAAACCACCACGCACCCATTCATCATCGAGAACCCCATTATTCACACCCCTGTTTCCAACGTATGCCACACCCCCACTCCCATCATTAGACATACCTAAAGTACGAGGATTCTGATGAATAGCTTTTATCTGCTCTTTCAATTTCCTTCTTAATCCATTAAAAGAATTGCATGTCTCATTGGGAAGGTCATCCAAAGTGCCCAAGCTAGAGATCACTGAAGACCAGTCTACCATCAGCGCTAACCTCCTGCCATGCTCATAGGTCTCAATAGTCTCACTTGGCAAAGGGTAGGCAGTGAGAGGAAGATTTCGCTCAGTAAAGGAGGTAGGCAAAGAGTTGATTTGAGGGGATGATGCATTGCCAGGGTTACTACGTGTGACTTCACCGCTGCTCGAAATAACTATAAAATTGTTGACATCTTCAAATCTACACAAAACAACATCATCACACCCAGCCATTCTCAGTTGAAACAATTTAACAGCCAATACAGCTATATTAATTAAAACTTAACCTGACATTTCGACTTAACTGTGGCAAGAGAAGTTGAAATATTAGGTTAAGTTATTGGTTGTTAAGACTTAGAACAACTACAATAAAAGTACTATCCTTTATGTCATGGAGCTAAGGAAACAGAGAATGTTACACAAGCTTTGTCCAATCATATAAACACACTCATGGCATGAAAACGAACACACTAGGCTACACCAATAACCAAAATAGTTCACATTATCGTTGCATAGTAAGTACTAACATTTAAGATCTATTGAATTATATACACATTCATATACAGATACGCTCTTTCATAATTGTTGACAGCTTCCCTGTTTACTGAGCAACATGTAAAAAAAGATACTCAAGGCTCATTTCAAGGATGAGAACAGTAACTCCACTCACGGACCATAATTATAAACCAGTTAACACACACGCACAGGTTTTCCATACCCACATACTGGCTATTAAATATATTCAGGCGACTGCTACATACATACATGTTTCATGCATGTATGTACATTGAATACACGTTCATTGAACGAAATTCAGAAACACGTTTTAATAGAAAACTTGAGGCAACACATAAAACCTTAAAGTTATATCATAAATCATAATACATTCAATGCCACTTAATGCACTTCTCACATATTTACATGTCTCTTTCTTGGCACACCAGTGTTTGACAACTGTTTACAACAACATTTGTTAATGATTCAGTCATTGAAATAATAGCAAATTTTACTTGTTCTAACAGCCAATATTGTTAATTAATACTTAACCCGACGTTTCGACTTCTTGCCGAAGTCCTCTTCAGCGGTCAACTGAGGTAGAATTCTCCGTGGCGATATAATAACACAATGTAAACAGTAAGATTTCTGGAGGGTTGATTTGCACACAGCATGGACAGCCAGCATCCTGGAAGCTCTAAACCTATGTCTCTGTTAAACTTATTGTTGTCAGGTGTTGACTTCAGCAAGAAGTCGAAACATCTGGTTAAGTTCAATTAAAAATATTGGCTGTTAGAACGAGAAAATTTTGCTAATTTGTTAAATACAATAATTTTTTTTTTGTTTACATGTTGACCAACTTCTCTAGCTACAAGATGGATGATTGACCTTCACTAAGAATAACAATAACAAACCAAACATTTCAATTGATCACACTTAAACGATTACAACCTTGTTTGAACTACTAACCCATAATGAGTGGAACGGTCACGGTCATGAGGTCGGTATTGCTCCTGCATTGATGAAGGAGATGCTCCGATCGCTTTGCCAAGTCCTACAAAAAAGTAGAGAAGCGATCAACAGTTAACTGATACGTACCATTCCTTTATCACCTTCAGCTATTAGAGCTTCTAAAGAACAAAGCGCGCGATTATAGAGAAAAAGTACTTCTAAGCCGTAACGAAAGGTACTTCAAAACCGTAACGTACTTTGTCTTACACGAGTGGTTGCGTCACCCCGACTCTGGCTTATATAGTGTTTTTCAATGAGGGAAAAAAAAAAAAAAAAAAAAAAAAAAAAAAAACATTGACTACACTTTACCTCACAGTAGTACATTAAAAGTTATTTATATTGTTTCAATGAGGGGAAAATGTTAAAAAAAATAATTGACGACACTTTACCTTACATTAGTTTATTTGAGCACACTTTACCTCATAGTAGTACATTAAAAGTTATTTATATTGTTTCAATGAGGGGAAAACGGTAAAAAATAAACAAATGACGACACTTTACCTTACATTAGTTTATTTGAGTACATTAAAAGTTATTTATATTGTTTCAATGAGGGGGGAATGGTAAAAACATTGGCGACACTTTACCTTACATTAGTACATTAAAAGTTATTTATAATTGTTTCGATGAGGGGGAAATGTAGTCTGGCGTATTCGACCCATTTCCTTCCGTGGGCAGTGAGATCTGGTAGCTCTAGTATATATATATATATATATATATATATATATATATACGCCGGACTACGACTTGTGCCGGCACCAAAATAGTGGCGCTCCAATCAGATTGCAGAATCATTAATTAAGCACATTCGTCAATCACATTATTTAATACGCCCCAGTTTATTCCGCGTTGTTAGCATCTAGTGAGATGAAGAGCGTGTTTTGAGGGTTATAGTTTCCGAAAAGAGTGCTTGCTTCTAGAGTTTGCCACTTGTACATGACCAACTTCTACCCAAGTTTGAACCAGCCATTATTGTTCTACTCATTTCTATTATGAAAGATCAAGTAAGATTATAAACATTTTTGTTGACCTTTCTTATCAACAAGTGTTTTACTCGCGATTGATTTTAGCCTACTGTGCGTTAATGATTTAGGGAAGGAAAAGGGTCGGCGAAGCCAGACAAGGGGAAGTGGTAAAAACATTGACCACAATTTACCTTCCATTGGTACAATAGTTATATTGTTTCAACGAGGGGGGGAAGTACACCAACGTAACAGCTCCAAATCGATAATTGGCCAGCGAGATTAAGCAATAATTATAGACATCACCACAGATGTGAAATACAACTACAATACAAAAAAAGGTAATGATGAGTAAATTTCGTTAGTCTGAGAGGGATGAAATTAGTCATGTTGATAATTTGGTGTGTATGAAGTTCCAACAATCAGTGCAAATGTGAGGTAAGTGTGCTCCTGTGAAGCGTATTGTTCAGACTCCTTCGATGGGAGTAAACCTCAGTCGAAGAAGCTTCTGGGCCACTGCCACAACATCTTTCCCAACGGGCTTACCAGAATCAGACCACTGGACTTGCCACTTGGCACAACTGGATGGAAGCTATAAAGAGAAAAACAATATAGAAAAATATCATAAATAAGTAAACACACGATAGGAGTATGAAAGTAGTACTTCTAAAGATATAAGAATATCTCCTAGATTTTAAAAGCTTAATTACTGGAGATACCAACGTTAGTAAGCTCACTGAGACCTACTGAAAAGATTACAAATAGATACTCTAACCAGGGTATGAAAGACAAAACAACAAACAAACTAAACACAGCACACTTAACTTGATACGCTATAGGAACAAATACACAAATAATTACTACTGAAAAGACTACAAATAGAGATTCTAACTGGGGCATGAAAGACAAAAACAACAAACAAACTAAACACAGCACACTTAATACGATACGCCCCAGGAACAAATAAACAACTAATTACTAACCATTTCACTGAAGTGGCTGAGGACACTGTTGAGCTTCTCATGCTCAATGCAGTAAGTGGTGTGGACCAGACTCATGATGTCCACCTCCAGCTTGCACAGACGTCGTTCCCCCAGCATGCGTGCCAGCTCGGCCATGCGATACACGCTGGTGGGATCACACAATAGTCTCTCGAACGACTGCAGCAGGTTAGTCACGCCTGGAGAGATCTATAAAATGGCAAATAAAAAAAGCTTAAAATGTGTTTTAGAACTATAGCCATGTAAAACATAACTGAATGCATCAAGTGTATTAAAAAGGTTGAACATAAAAGCATGAATACATTGATTTCTAGTTGCACCTGATGCCTACCAGTATCGTATTGAATAAACTTACCCAGGACGATCCTTGCTTGATAAAGGGTTCAAAAACTTCATTGTAGAGTTCGTAGAGTGCATTCACATCCTCCACTCTTGGATCAAACCCACGGTTCATTTCCTCACGCTACAACAACAAAAAACAAATACAATCATGCCAAATCTTAACCAGCTAGTACAGCAGGGGCTGGACTCATCTGTATATTGTTATACCGTTATCATCGCATGGGAAAAAAAGAAAGAAAAAACAACAACAACAACAACAACAACAATAGGCCACAAAAAAATGCCTTATTCACTTACCGCCATCTTTGATATCAATTCTGGAAAGTCCACCAGTATGTAGACCTGAGTTTCAGGGGTCACCCAAACTGCATAACACACACACACACACACAAATGCATAATACATTACTAACACATTGAAAAACTAACAAAAATCATCAACTTGACATAACTACAGACAATTTCATCAAAACCACTCAACAATACACGCAGTGCCAGAAGACTTAATGAAAAAGCAACTCACCCACGAAGCGTCCACAGAGGCTCAGCTTGTCAGCACTGCCACAGCCATGGATGTCAGCCAAAGTGTTGGCCACCTGCTGCACAACCATCTGTCTCTCCAGCAGATCTGCATCTCCCTGGTGCACAGACAGCCACTTCCCCAGCTGCATGCCTGGGAAAGAAAAGAACAGCGAATATGGGACAGCGTACTGGTATTGTAAAATTACACGAAATAATAAATAAAACATGAACACTTATCAATTAAATGTGATCATACACTGAATGCAGCGTTCCTATCATCTTCAGTTTCACTCACCATTCTCTAAACAAATCTGTGTACACTATTCGTCTAACAAAACAATGCATTTCCTTGGATTTCAGAGACACTGCATAAATCTAGTACAAAACTGATGCAAGCGAGAGCCTCACATTGCTATAACTATAGAGCTACTCCTACAAATACCTAGAACTTAATCATAAGCCATCACAAAACCAGCCACCAATGAAAGTAGGGGAACCAGAGGTCATACTCACGCTATTCTTGGTAGTCCCGCGACATAACCATTTAATGATATTCACAAGAGTGTTGCTACACACATAGCCTCTACAGACATTCATGAGAAGCCAAACATATTCACTACATACCCAAGTGCATTGAAAGCCTCACAAGGTAAACCAAAAAATGCCTATTGCGCAACAAATCGAGAGGGGTCACTTCGTCCACTCTCCCACACCCTCACACTTGTGTGTTGTTCTAAAGGCCACACCTGGTCAACATCAACACTTAAAAGGATTCCAGACATACAAAACCATGTGAGCGATTCGTGGGACAACGCAAAGTGGCGCGCTATCCAGCCGGCCCACATGACCACCAACCTGGAACCAAGAATAGACCACAGAGTTCTTTCACTACTCAAACTAGTTGGCTTCTCAAAAACCACACAGAAATGAGTGCTAATAACCATGATTAAAACTACAGATAAAACGGCTATAATTAAGCTAGTCCTTATAAATATCGAAACACTATACAATAACTATCCAACCAGATAAACCAATAACCAACAACTTACATTCACTGGGCATGCTGAAAAACAGCTGGCCACTCTGCTGATCAAACTCAAAATCGCACATCTTCGCACGCCTGTTGAGTGCCATGTTCAGCTCGAACCTGCGATCCAAGCAGTCCTTGTAGCTCCGACTGCAACTGTAGGAAATTTCATTCACCCTGTAAGCAATCTTCTTCTCTGCTTCCGGAATGTCTGACCTCACAGACAGAGTCAGGCATCGCATCCCATTCTTGTAAAAAGTGTTCAACTCAAGTGGTCCCTTCTTTGTAGGGGAAGCTGGAGTCCCTGGAGTCACAGGAGTCTGTGGAGGAGCTGGAGAGGACGCCGACACTTGGACCGGGGTCATGGGAGGTTGGTAACACCCTCTGTAGGGAGCCTTCACACTGAGGGGCGTCTGTGGAGTGAAGTTTGGCACAGAAGTAGGAGAGACAAACTCCGTTTTGACCTGAGCTGGAGTGCAAGTGGTGACCGTTAGGTTCTCCTCTTGGCCATTGTGAGAAACCTGGTCTGCAAGAGCAAGCGTCTGAGGAGGGATGGTCCTCTTCCCAGTCCTCAGGAGTGACATGATCTCCAGGTCGTGCTCAATACTCTGAGGTTCGGACTGCACAGAATTCACTGTTTGAGAGTGTGGTTCGGAAGAGGCGGGCTCAGCTGGATGAACTTGGACAGGCGCCTTCAAAAAGTCCCCGTATATGCTAGCCGACTGTTGGAACTGGATGTCTGTGGCCTGGAATGCTTCAATATCCGGGATGGTCTGCTCTCCGCCTGAAACCTGCTGGTCCAAATTGACTCTGCGGAGTAGGTCGTTGGTGTCCTCGCCGTACACGGCAACCGGGCTGCACTGAGGTAGAAGGGGATCTCCGCCAGCATCTGGAGAGCAAATCTGCTCAATCAGCTCGCTGAATTCGTTGTCTGTAAATCCACCGCCTCCGTTGTCGACGCCTCCCCCGATGCCCGTCACCATGTGGACAACACCGCCGTCTACGCCCATGTTCCCATCGTGCCCGTAGGAAAATGCATCCACCCCCTCACTCGGCATGGATGCAGACAGCTCATGGTTGTAAGAGCTCGCACTGACAGGATCGGAGCTCATCATCTCGTGGAGCCTCTGGCGCTGGACATTGCGTGAGTCACACATAACATTGGGGTGTTCCTCCACGTGACCTCCTGGAGACACCAGTGACAAGTGAGTGTTGCTAGACATGAAGGCGCTGTTGTAGCGGGTGTGATCGTCAATGGTCATCGTATGCTCTGCTGAGTAGACCGAGAGAGGGAGCTGCTGATCACTGTAGCTGGACAGTCGTCTGTCTCCCCCTGCGTACGGGTTGGTAGGGGCTACTCCTGGAGTGCTTCTGACGGCACGACCATCGTTACACAGGATGAGGGAGGCATTGGTACCATACAGGTTACTGAAGTCATGTCTGAAAGGAAGAGGATGTATGTAACTCAAGGTAACACATACATGTGAAAATTTAATACAAAAATGTAAATGTTTGGAGTGAAAAGGTAAGCAAGAACTCTGAATGTGTCACAAGTTTTAATGGTTACTTAACAGGTCATTGTTTATCAATATTTTTAACTCAAAAACACTCCTCTATACCACATCTCCCACTCCTAGTCTGGAATACTACGCAATAATGTGCCCAGGTGCGATTTAAACTTACCCGTAGTACGGGTCAACGCCACCATAGCCAGGAGTAGGCTGTTGCTGCTCAGTAGAGAAACCGTAGTTCCCAAAATTCGTATCTGTAGAAGAAAAAAACATAATTTACCGCCTGCCTAGATATAACACGCGAAGTCAAAGGCGCTTACCGTAAGACATCGTAGTAGTGCACCCAATCAAAATAGGGCTAGCTAAACGAAGATTCGGGTAATGACTAGCTAGTGAAATCGCACTACACTCGACTACCACCACCAGTGTACACTTTTTCCCGATTCTCCCCGCTTTGTTGTTTCTTTCGTCAAAATGGCGTCGCTTCCTAAACTAAAGATAGCTAGCAATAATTCAATAATTATGACGTAATAGTGGTTAACAATAGTGCGCATGTGCCTCTCCCTTCGATCATCTTCGTTCTTGGCAACGATACACGCGCGCGCACTAGACCCCGCACAACATGGGTGTGGTCTGATTTTAGACGTTTGGTAATGGTCGAATGAGGGACAATTATGGCCAGGTTTGAGAACTATCCTAAAGTAAATGGATTACCAGTACCCAAATTCATAACTCAGTCACAGGTAGACTTGATTGGGGGGATGGAAGCATTCACAGACGACATCTGGATTGTAACATACCCCAAGAGTGGAACTACGTGGATGCAACAGATCGTAAAGCTGATACTGAACAATGGAGAAAACGATGAGAGAACTCTCAGCCAGGCTGTTCCATGGCTAGAAGCAGCAAATAATCCTGATCCCTCCTTTGATTACAACCAAATAGACATTTCTAATATGTCTCGACCCAGAGCTTTTAAAAGCCACTTTCCATTCCATCTAATGCCTTGTGGAAAGCCCAATGAAATTCCAAACAAATTTATTTATATTGCCAGGAATCCAAAGGATGTTGCAGTATCTTATTACTATCACCAAATTGGATATCAGTATTTATCAGATCTTACTTGGGATGACCATTTTGAAGGGTTTCTAGATGGAAAGTTACCCTTTGGGGATTATTTTGAACATGTATTAGGATGGTGGGCTCACAAAGATGATGACAATGTCTTATTCATTAAGTACGAAGATTTAAAGAAGAACCTTCATACCTCAGTTCAACTCGTTTCTAATTTCTTGAGTATGCAGCTGACTAAAGATGTGGTGAAGAAGATCGCTGACCAAAGTACTTTCGAAGCAATGAAGCACCATCCAGGAGCTAATTATGGCTGGGCCAGTCACCGACGACATCCCGGAGCAGCACCCTTTATGAGGAAGGGTGTTGTAGGAGACTGGAAAAGTCATTTTAGTTTAGAACAGTCTAGCAAGTTAGATGATGAATATGTGAGAAAGTTTGTACCAGTAGGGTTGAAATTTGATTTTCAATAAAAACTGCTTTCTATCTTGGAAGTGGGTTTGCCTATTTATCACACAAATAATTACATACCAATTGTAGCTATATCTACATCCTTACAGCTACACATCAACAGTATAACTTTACCAATAAATACTTACGCCAGTATTTAGCTACAAACAATTATAGCTACTCCAATGTACTTATAAAACAACAAAAAGATGATCAATGTAGGTGGCCTGTGATGTATAGCTAGCTAGCTGGTTGTAATAGTGATGGTTGTAGATCAGTGTTGCTATACTGCTATTGAGGAACTAGAGCTTCGCTCTATTGTTGAATGGGAGTTGAGGCAGTTTGTAACCTGTTTGTATCCGAGCATTATTTGCATCCATCATTTTGGGTAGATTCTATATACTCACATTATGTAGTGTGTATTTGCACTGTTGTGGTTGATTTAGCTAACTAGAAACAGTATTTCCCATCACAGTTATATTTCCATAATGGTTTTAGCAGCCTAAATATAGCTAATGGTCGTCACAAATGAAGTAGGTATGGCAAGCACTAGGTAAAGGGTGGCATAATACAAACATAATATGCACACTATATTATGCATGTAGTGAAAGTCAGGGTATTGTGCATTTTAATATAGGATACAATAGTGATTATGAGAACCACCAATTTATCGTTCAGTTAACAGTTTTTTCTCTGCAGCCAATATATTTTTACATGAAAATTTTTAACTGAAATATTAACTTCTTTCCAAAGTCCTCTTGAGGGGTCACAAACTCTTACAGTTAAATAGTAAGGGGTATGTAACATTGTTGAAGACATACACAACCAAAAGCTAATGCATATCTGTCACTTTTTAGCAATCATGTCACGTATTCTATGTATGATACACTTACATTAAGAAAGCATGCCCGATTCTTTTCCAATTATACATAGCTACCCAATATAGCACCTCCATGTATCTCCCCTGTTGTACAACATAATTATGACATAGTCATAGCTATGTAATAGGGTTTTAGTTTGTGAGAAGTCCAGAGGTCAGAATTATTCCTCTTCATAATAATTCACAACAAGCTGTTCCAAAAGTAGCTGAAGTCTCAAATGATAACCACACCAGGCTTACAACCTGACTCAATGGAAGTGGCCACATTATAGCCAGCTAATCCTCTCTTTGTAAAAATAAGAATTATTTTATTGTTTTGAAAACAAAAACTTTAAGTATAGGTAGCATTAAAATATTTATCTGACAAGTTCTGCTTCAGAATAATTTTGATCAATTTTATTCTTTTGTTGTCTTTTGATCACATCCACGTAGTATGATCCTCCATTGTATGTGGTATAGACAAAAGTGCAAACCACTGCTCCCAGCAGCAGCCACTTGCTGCACAAAAACACATAAAACAATTACACATTAACTAAAGTGCTATATTTAGTCTCACAAGAAATAGCTGTAGTAGGTTGTGTTGATGAGAGCTACAGTGTAGATGGCTTGCCAGGCTACCCACATAGGCTTCTGCCACGTGGGACCCAGGAAATCAAATATCATTTTCAAGTCAAAAAGCGGGTTTGTGTTCCTATTGATCATGTCCTCGTAAGTCTTCAAGATTTTATGGCGACTTGCTTCTTCACAGCAATGCATGGCAATCTAAATGTACAAAATTGTTAGTTTTTTTTTTTTTACTAGCCTTACATCAAACACACCACTCTAAGAGCTTTGGAGTCACAAGCACATTAAGCCGTATTAATATGGTATGGTATCTTCAATTTTAAATACTGTGTTATACGCTGAAGTTGTCTAGCTTGGAGAAACCCTTTACCAGACTGTTGCTATTCATAATAAATTGGTAGGAGATCTGGAAACATAAATCCTGAGTAGTTAACTTGAAGTAGGATATAAGCCATTCACACACACACAAACATACAAACAAACAAACAAACATATACTATAGGATCCTAAAGCTTTCTTTTGAAATGAAAAAAAAAAAAATCCTTTATTGTCTGCATTCTACTATCATTACATATTGAAAGTAGGCTCCCATCCAGAAGATATAATTGGTATTTACATTAAAATTTTACTGCATTTGACAAAAATTAATGGATCTCACACGAACATTAATCCCATCAACATCTACCGTTGCCAATAGCCTTAGTGCACAGCTTACCGTTATTATAACGATGACCTGCCATATTAGATATGCCACCACTGGAAACCATAGCAACTGCTCTAAATCTGTAGGATCACATGGCAAGAATGTGGATGATCCACAAATGGGGAATCTTTGAAAGGGAGTGGAATACCTTCAATAACACATAAAGTTAAAACATACTATTTATACTTGCCACATAGTTGGTTACCAATCTACCAAACTAGTGATAGCTAGTATGGATATAGCTAAAATGCTAAATCCAAGTACTATATTTTCTGTATATCATGAGCATAATCAAAGAGAATACACCATCATGCTCATGCCTACACTAAACCAGACTTCGCTTTTATTACAGCCACACTTTCAGACTTGAGGATAACTACAATAATGTTAAAAAATACTAGAAAAAAATGGGGCTGAGCACCAATAAGTAATAGGCGGAATGCATGGAGCGTTTGATAAACAGCTAATAACCGGGAAGAAAACAGGTGCTTAAAAAAAAACACCAGTACTTGACAACCCGCGCCTATGGTAATGAAAACTGGATAATTTTGAAAAAGTATTTTCTCCCTTTCATTGCTTCATTTTTTTACAGATGTATGAGAAATTTTGCTGTCTCTGTTTAGAACCATGTAGGACCACTAGCTTAGGTGGTTTAGCCACTGAGGAGCAACAACCCCAAGCAAAAACAACAAACTAACAGCACCCTGTGAAAGAGAGAAATACAACAACAACAAAATAATAATCTTTGAAATAAATAATTCATGTGATAAAATAAGAACTGACTTGAAAAGAAATTGTGAACTGATACTTACATAAATTAGTTATTAAAACTGAAATTTTATAAAAGAGGAGCTTATAGCAGCTAGCACTTCATCTCACCATCTGATGCCAATCAAGGTGAGTGCAGGATAGAAGTGTAAAATGAGAGTGCACATTTTCTCATTAAGATGAGGGACGAGGGAGTCTCCCCAGAGGAAGCCGCTGCACAATATGGGACCCGTCGCCAGACTGAAACATATCGTAAAGAGCGACCCTCTAATGTAGGTCCCTACTAGTCCCTGAGGTAGCCATAGGTATATGACTGTAAGGATGTTTACATAGTAGCAGAAGTCCAACAAGAACATAGTCTTATATTTCCTGTATCTATAATAGTTCAAGTATATCACGAGAATAACGATCTAAAATTGACACACCATATACAAAACAACAACAACAAATGACATAATAAGTATTTGTCTATTTTTTGTATTAAAATGAAATGATTGAACTTACTAGTGTGTACCACAGGTAGAAATATTGTGGAAACATGGCGAAAATGATGTGGGAGGCAAACACATTGAGGCTGTGGAACTGAAAGAATGAAGTGACATTATTACAGGGAGTATAAGGATGTTGGTTAATATAGTTGCCGTAGTCTTAATTAGTTCATTTATAATTTTTGTCATTATTGGTGCATTTTAATAAACAAAAACATGTTTGAAATACTAATAATACCTACCTAGCTATAACATATCAATGAAGGTCCTCACTCGAGGCAAAATAAACTAAGTAGCTATGCTACCATTGGCATGTATTATAGGAACATATAATATGAGCAATTATTTTTTATTTTTACCGTAAACTTCAGTTTGTCTTGTGTAGCAGATGAAAATGCGTTCATAATTTCTTCAACAAGCCAATACCATTTAAAATTGATGTTCCACTGAACGAGATCCAAGTCCTGGGAATCAAAATATTGTGATTCTGAATAACAAAATACAGTATTAAAAATATAATGGCAAACAAATTAAACAATATCATTGCAGGTGCTAATAACATCACATGACTATTGTGATTTGAATTTGTCTCAAATTATACTCATTGAAGATTAAAGGGTTGCTGATAACTTACAATAAGTGAGCTCTTGAAATAAGTGTACAAAATTAGAGCTGCTAATCTAGTGAGGTACATTTCTATATAACAGTTCCTCAGTAGGGTTTCTGGGCATAAATTATGGTGAATTATCCCGTGTTAAATAACTAAACCTTGATAGTCAACTTTCCTTTCAACAGATTAATTTTGCTAGGTAATTAATAAGCTGACTTTCACAATTTTTACCCACAGGTTGTACTTTGAGAGATAGCTATCTGTCATGTCAGCATGTAGCTCATATGCAAT
>WLWD01001417.1_pt1 | contig 40808 bp, 34 predicted proteins | sample 6712731 | NCBI WGS metagenome assembly WLWD01 (sample SAMN12718690, study PRJNA576275) | sponge metagenome | isolation source: marine sponge | host: Mycale hentscheli | place: New Zealand: South Island, Marlborough, Capsize Point | collected 2014-11-01
TCATCCATGGTTCTGTACTAATTTTCGCATACTATATAATATGATAACAATGGAGTACTTTGAGACAATCTTCTCTAAATTCAGATTCATTATTATATAAAGTAAAGAGCACAAGTAAAATTTCATGCTTTATTCAGGGTAATCACACAGTTGCTTATACAAAAAATTGTATTACTTTGAACCAGATGTACGATTTTTCATGATTGGCCCTCCAAAATCAAATAGAGTGCTAAGAGTTCAAAATCTCAGCAATAATTAGCTGTTATAACAGGGAAATAAAGCTAGCAGGGTTTTTTTCCATCATATTAAAATTTAAAAAATCTCCCTCTCATCCTTCATGCCAATTTTATGCACCTTTTTCCTTTTCCTCTCTCTGTTCTTATTATTATTACATGAAAAAATTAGAGAAAGAAATTGAAAGAGAAAGCAAAGGAATACATAGTAACTATAACAATGTGACATGGCTGCTTTCATTTAGTATTATATCACAGTAGTGTATAACACATGTATAATATTTACCTTGGAATAGATATATCACCACTGAAGCTGCTAAAAATTGCCTCCTGGACGTCGTCATTATCTTCACTTTCATCTTCCAATAGTGAAACTTCATCTGATATAGATGATATCACAGAAAAGTATTGGCTGTAAAAAAAAAAAGATTAGCATGTAATAAAAAATAGAATTTTTGCAGTACTCATATATTGATACTAAACACATAGTATCCAGTGATGCATACAAGTATAATTACATAACATAGTAGTTACGAACGCCTTGGGAAACCAAGCTGTCCATAACTCCGAATTTTTTGTAACTCTGGAACCACTAATTATTCATTAGTGATAAAATGATTTTATACCTAAATCTATCTTAGTCATTAGTGCTGACACTAGTAAACTTAATGCCAAGACTAATCATTTCTAATTAATGCAAAAATAGAGATTTATGAGACTAATTTTTTACAGCTTGATGACCTTTTCTTAATAAAGGGCCAACTAGGGTGTTAAGTTAACCGAGTCCTCCATAACTCTGAAGTCAGTAATTCTGAGGTCCTACTGTACTTACTCATAGGCAGGCTGTTGTATTACCGCTATTTGGATCGTTGCACTTCTCTACACAGGATCTTTTTGGAAATGTAGAAACTTCTTGGATATCGCTGTCAGTATCCTCATCTAAATCAATTACTTCTCTCTGGTATAAATCAATTTAATAATATTATATTGGCATATATTGAAGCAAATACCAACCTTAAAATCACAATTAAGCATGTTATCTGAAAGAATGTATACACAAGACTTTCCAAGCTTGCTGACTTCTTGAGCACTCCATTGAAAAGATGATGATAAGCGTGGAATAGTAAGTGTCTTATATCCTGCGCCAGTCATCTGAAGAAATTTAAATAAAAACTCAGAGCCTGTAAAGACACCAGAAAAATAGAGCCAATTTCTTGCCGAACTTCCTCTTCCGACATACTGGAGTTCAGAGTGACTTTTCCTTGTAAGCCTTTTTCAGCCAGTTGAGTAAGTTGCTTGCCTCGTGGAATGCAGATGCTATTAACTCCATTGCTGGCATAAGATGATGGCAAACAAATTACATCTCTATTGTATTGAACAATTTTAGAAACTTTTTCTTTCTTTTTTCCAGCGTTAAAACTTCGTCTTTGAAGAAAAGACAGTAAAGCTCCATATCTAATCAAAAGAGAGATTGAAATGTATTTAAAGTGTATAAACATTTAATGTATAGCAGCTATAAGGAATACTCACATTCCTTTTTTTAAACGGTAGCCATTTACAAACAAGTTTCAAACTATTTTTCAGGTGTAGCATCATAATATGCTTGATACCAAATATCAAAGCCCTTACATCAAACACAGACTTACACACTTAGTCTCTATCATAGACTTGTTAATTGAAACAAGATTGCTGTTGCTGACATTAGGAGAACTTGTGCTACTTGAAGTTGAGCCAGGACTCTGTGATACTGTTTGGGGTTGGTGACTAAGAGCTTTGACTACAGCAGTTGCCACAGCAGTAGAAATCCTAGTCACCTGGTCATTGGAAGAACCTGAAGAAGTCATATTAAAAAAACTGGTAAGGTACGTCTGGTAACTAACTAAAAAGATATCCGCGCAATATTTAAAAACTGGTAAGGTACGTCTGGTAACTAACTAAAAAGATATTCGCGCGATATTTAAAAACTGGTAAGGTACATCTGGTAACTAACTAAAAAGATATCCGCGCGATATTTATAAGTGGTGACGTCAATATTAAAACCTAAATCGACGCTGACATGACATTTATAAATCGACGCTGACATTTATAAATCGACGCTGACATTTATAAATCGACGTTGACGTTTATAAATCGACGCTGACATTTATACATCGACGTTGACATTTATAAATCGAAGCTGTCATATTATATATATGATATTACTACTTTTGTAACAGATGGCGCCCCGTAATCGTCAGGTTCAGATTTTTGTGATTACAAGCGTGGCAGTAAACACTCAGCCACTGTAACTAATAAAATCCCCCCCCCCCCTCCTCAATATTTTTTTAAAAGGAAGTACAAAGCCTACTTTACGTATAAAAAAAAAGACAGTTTAATCTAAATGGAATTTTTTTTTTAATTCGGAGAATGCAGACCTGTTCTCACCCGCATATATGCAGTTACGGCATCGAAAGGATTAAAAAGTCACTGATGAAGGCTCCATGGAGCCGAAACGTTTGAACTATTATTACAGATACTATGGAAATTTAAAAATAAATATATTTTAGTATGAAGCTGTATATTTTTCTGTATGTAGTAACAATGAATCTTTATGTAATTAAAGCTATTTTACCACCACTTCATCCTTAGTCATAACTTGTGATGATACCTAATATTTTTAATCAGTGAATGAGTATTGATCAAAACTGAATCCTGTCATTCATTAGTAGTGTATGCCTGTGTGTGTGTGTGTGCAACTAGTTTCCTGTGTAGGAATGTTAGTTTTTTCTTCTATAATTGAATCATTTTGGATGTTCAATTTCTTATATGATATTTTCAATGAGTGCAATTTTTTTCTTTATGCTGGTCCACCAAACTGAGGCCCATGTGAAATACGCTCTGTCCACACATCCGGGATTTGAAACTGTTGCATTTCTATATCTTCCGCTAAGTTTATCTAATTTAGGATAATGAAATTTTTATTATTATAAGGTCTATCATTTAGATAGAGCTGAGATTTCTTCCCTGTGGCTAACCTCTCAAATTAATGTTGTTGTTGTTGTTTTACCACACTGTCTTGACCGTTCTATTTCTGCATTATACTATGTGTTCATGGATGGCCCTACCTCTTGTTGTGTTACAACTGACCAATCTAGAGATCCAGAACCGCTGTGTTAGTGAATCTTTTTAAGAGACTATACCTCTCGAACTGTTTCTAACAATTTCTTGGGGGGATTAGCTTGCAGAGTATAAGTTGAAATTTCATGATTACATTTATTCACTTCAATGTGTTTTGTTTTTCTATTGCTCTTATTTGTAGTGGGATGGAGTGGGTGGAGCTGCTTTCGATGTCTCTGACTTAGACCAGCTGTGAATGATGGCTCAAGAAGTGTCAACATTTAATCATGGAGTTACCTGATACTGCTGTAATGATGGCAAGTGAGTGTTCTCTAGAGTGTGTTTGTAATATAAGGAAGTATTGGTTCCAATAGGTCTACATTACTATCACCAACACTCAGAGCAATTAGTGGCTCTGGCTAGCTTGTCGTGGTCACCTAGGACACAAGTGTTTGTGTGACAATAAATATACATGCAAATGTGTATGTCCAGTTATGTAATCAGATGTCACTGTATGAGACCAGTACTATCGCAAGATGTTGACAATCTTAGTGAGTAGTCATACTCTGGCAATCTCGGCAATTTTCTGAAGGCCGATCTTACACAATATAGCCTGTGATTTTCCCCTAAGTGAATTTGTGCCGCCCAAAAAATTGCCGATTTAATTCCTGGGGAACAATATTGCAGTCATAAGGAGTGACTAATGCAGTAACAATAACACATGATCCTGTGACTGTTCTGTTGGAAGATGTCTATTATTTCAGCTAACTTTATTTTGTGTAATCTATGACCTTCAGTGGCATTGGCATCAGCTGTGTCTAGTTCAGTTCTAGTTAGGAGGTTATACCTCCATGTATTCTACATAGCAAGGAATCATATGTAGGATAATAAGTTCTGTTCTGTTAGTCAGTTTCATCATTTAGTTGTTATGAGTTTCATATCACTAAATTACCAGCTGTAGCTGTACCAAGTAGAATGCCTGGTTTCCCTCAGTTAGAACGTATCTAAAAAATTCCAGTCTGCGGAACTTTTAGTTCTTTTAGAACCTTTCAGAGGAGCCCTGCAGTGGGCACTTCAGATGGCTGTGTTAGGAGAGCAAGACTCTTGTACTCTGGTTATTTCATTCCACACACTCTGATTGATCGGTGAAATAAATAAAATAAAAAATGTACTAAACATGTAAGTATTATATAATGCATACCTGATTTTCCGTTATTCATTCACTCCTTGTTTTGCTCGCTTATCCAATATAAGTATCATTATTGCGTCTGAACAATTTTTCAAATTTATCCATCTGTGTCATGTCTCTGGCTTGTAGTTTATAAGCACGTTATTTATTCCTGAAAGGTTTTAGGATCTATTTTGATCACGTCATATTTAATCTCGCTGTACTAGACACTTTACCTACTGCTATGCGGCGGGTAGGCTGACATTAAGTAGTTTGTTCAGTTCCCTTCACTAATTGGGAAGACCACAAACAATAGATGACATAATAAGGTAGTATATTCTGTGACATAAGACTGCTCTAACTTTTTGTATGTGTTGTATTTCTATATGGCTGACTGAGTTGAATAATTCATGTGCCATGAAATATCTTAGTGGTTATTCAGTCATTCTCGGCTGAAATAATTATTGGCTGTTAGAACGAGATAAATTTGCTATTATCTTAGTGGTTTTACCCACACTAATTAAGCCACAGTTAACTAATGATGAGTAAGCAAGTTAACGGAGATGTAGCTCACCATCACATCACCCGAGCCCAGGTAATGGTCAGCAGAGGACCTGCAAATACTGTAACCATGCAGCTAAGTGGTCACATGTGGTGTATCACATGTGGAGCAATGGCACCGGGGCACAAGTATATTAGTCCTGATAGCCACTGTTCTCAGTGCTTGTAGCCTAAGCCTAGCAGCTACCTGTTACTGCCTTGCCAGAATGGCTGATTCACCCGGCACTATTAGCTCTCTAAGGATGGCTGCTCATCAGTGGTGGTATTATTTAAATAGTAAGGGGCTGGAGATATACTGTACTCTAAATACGTGTAATTAGCTTTCTCTAGGTAAGGTTGGATATATAGGATCTAAATTAGCAATCAGTGGTGAATGGCCTTCATTGATACTTACAGATGTAATCAGCCGAAAACAGGAGTTCTATGGCTCGATAATACATGGGCATGCTGCCGGTCCATTTGCCTTGCTTAACTAGTGCAGTTAGGTTAAGAGTTGGACTCTAGTTCTGATGCTGTTACTCTACCCACACTCTCAATCTCTAAATCACAAGCATGCTGCCAACCCTCGTTATGGTCAGGCATAGGCTTCGTTACAGGTGTGGGGTGCATGGCCGGCTCCCACTCTTCTTATTCTAACCTTCATGCAAAAATTTATGATCATCATTGTCCAGTGCATATGAGTAACTATCTGCAGTATTTAGTAATGGCCAGACCCTCTCACGGTATTGCCAAGATTGGCTCTGTCAAAGTGATGCTGATGTGAGCGTTACATGAGAAGGGAGGTGGAGAAAATAGGGGTTACATTGAGAGAGATTAGAGAATGAACTGTAGTGCTGGATGTGTCTTAGAACTCACAAGCCACACTACACTATTGCCAGTGTGGCATTATATAGAGCATGGGTAGGCAGTTCTAGCCGTCTATTCTCTCACTCTGCCTATCTATTCTCACTCTCACTCAGGCTCACTGCCTATCTATTCTCACTCTCACTCAGGCTCACTGCCTGTCTATTCTCACTCTCACTCAGGCTCACTGCCTGTCTATTCTCACTCTCACTCAGGCTCGCTGCCTATCTATTCTCACTCCGTCAAGCTCGCTGTCTGTCTATTCTCACTCTAACTCAGGCTCGCTGCCTATCTGTTCTCAGGCTCACTGCCTATGTATTCTCAGGCTTGCTGCCTTAGGTATTCTCAGGCTCACTGCCTATCTAGTCTCAGGTTCACTGCCTATCTAGTCACAGGCTCACTGCCTATCTAGTCACAGGCTCACTGCCTATGTATTCTCAGGCTCACTGCCTATGTGTTCTCAGGCTCACTGCCTATGTGTTCTCAGGCTCACTGCCTATGTGTTCTCACGCTCACTGCCTATGTATTCTCGGGCTCACTGCCTATCTAGTCACAGGCTCACTGCCTATGTATTCTCAGGCTCACTGCCTATGTATTCTAAGGCTCACTGCCTATGTATTCTCGGGCTCACTGCCTACGTATTCTCAGGCTCACTGCCTATGTGTTCTCGGGCTCACTGCCTATGTATTCTAAGGCTCACTGCCTATGTGTTCTCAGGCTCACTGCCTATGTGTTCTCAGGCTCACTGCCTATGTATTCTCGGGCTCACTGCCTATCTAGTCACAGGCTCACTGCCTATGTATTCTCAGGATCACTGCCTATGTGTTCTCAGTCTCACTGCCTATGTATTCTAAGTCTCACTGCCTATGTATTCTCGGGCCCACTGCCTATGTATTCTCAGGCTCACTGCCTATGTATTCTCAGACTCACATCTGTATGCATCTGCATGGCACTCACTCAATTACCCCGTCACACGATCAGGACATGCTCCTTCTGACTTGTGTCTGTTTGCCTCCACTAGGCACACCGACTGTTACTACTAAGGCACTGTCACTTGACTTAATAGCTAATGCCAACTTTTAAAGTTCCATGTGAATAGGGGTGTGGAGCAGATAATGCAACCATGGGAGGGTTGAACAGTAGTACTAGTTTATAGGAGTATGTCTTGGAGTCACAAGCCACTTGACTATGGCAAGAGTGGTGTAGAGAGGAGTTATGGTACTTTTAGCATGTAAGGTTAGATTCTCCACCCGGTAGAGGTGTGACGGTCAGACAGACCACCTTACAGTATCTGCCCAGGGCAGGCTGCCCTTCATTCAACATCTAATACTACTGCGTACTGCCCCTCACTGCTGTTAGGGCAAGCAGCCCTTCAGCTAATCACTAAGTGTGATACGTACACTCTGCCCTTGCTCAGGTCTTCTTACCTGGGCATGTGGTCCCTCACTTATTAACGACTGCTGGGGGCACTCTCCTTACTCGACAACCACTACCCAGGTTGTGTTCCTGGAGTCTACTTAGACTCCAGTGTGCAGTGAAAGCAGGTGAGATGGGAGTATACAGGACTCACCAGTCCTGGTTTACTGAAGCTGTGCCCACTGGTTACCCGAGACAGACATGGTGGCTGGAGTCATCCAGGTACCAGGCGCTGATCACAGCTCCAAGGTAAGTGGCACCACTCCCTTCTCCGAGGAACCAATACGTAGTCATTGGATGGCCACACCATCCCAAAGCCAGTGAGAGGGAGAAGGTTGGGGGTCATGGGAAGTTCAGCAGTACTCTTGTCATAATGCTCAGTTCTCAATGTGTATGCTTGTCTGTACTTACAGGTATACAGCCTACTACCATTGGTAAGAGAGCTGTCAACCCCCTTTCCTAACCTATCACTTATAGCCTTGGGGGTATAGGCCGCCTCCTGCGGCCCTTTGGGGGGACTCCGGCAATGCAGGGCAATTAACACTAATTGCCACTGACCTGCCGAGTCTCTCACCCCCAAGGCCACACAGGGGGGTGGGTCCAAGGTCATATCACTGCCTCATGCAAGGAACATGCGCAGACATGACCACGGGCTCACATCAGCACAGACTGCCAATGTGTAGTTTAGGAGGATGACACCAGGTAACCATACCAATAAGGCGAATTGCAGTTAACAAACTGTTCTATGTCAGTCTACCAGTAGGTAAAGGGTCTGGCAATACTAGACTATCCCATGTTGATGTCTCCCTTTCACTCTACCCACTTTCTTCCACATCAGTTCTTTTGTTTGTTAGTGGATGTATGTGTGCATCAAAATATGAAAGAGACCATCAACTATTTTGTTTACTTTGCCATTCATTAATCTTGAGCTGATGGAAACAAATTAATTTAATATTAGAATTCCACCATGTGTTAAAAATGTTACTGTAAACATGTCTTTCAATATGCATGCTTGTATCTACATCAGCAAGGCCAATCTTTCTAGCACATTGCCCATTTTGTGAAATAACATGTAATGTACGTGTATTACATTGAGCGACAAAGTTACGTATTACAAGTGCAACATATGTAGTATTCTTCGAAATATTTATGTAAAAATGGTTCTGATGTTTCGTACTGCTTAGAAAAGTTTAGTAGAATCTTTTGCAATCTATCTTTATTTGCTCTCAAGCAAAAAACTATCTCAAACTGCAAGAAATTATTTGCTCACATGATTACGACGTGACGATAGGGGGACCTTTTCCACAACAGTTAGTACCCTATGTGAAGCCAACAGCTTCATGTTTTCTCATACTTTCATTTTTTCTCTGACTGCCAGAACAACTATAACATTACACTTTATTTCATCATTAGTATTCACGCATGCTCATTTGTTCTTATTTTCGTGCATCATCGCTGTTTCGTTTTTTGTTTATATTTATCACCTAGAACACTGTCATTGATTGTTCTTACTGGAAAAAAAGTAACTTTATATTGATCACTCTTTAACTACAATTTGCTTTTTTGGTATGGTTACCCATTTCTGTAACTAGTGGTGTGCTTGAGCACAAATGGCGAGCGAGCCTTAAACTACACTATTGTTAAATGATTGATTTTAACAACTAACACTCAAGCTACTAAAATAAAGTCGAGTTTTTAAATTACGTATGCGGTAAAGGGGATTCAATGCCATAGTAACCACTCCCTGCAACTGTTTGAATTGAAAAAGAAGTAACAAAATCAAGTCACGTTATTTAAAGTTTTCTTTGTGATATTCTTAATAGTAGTTGTAACGCACAATACTTTCACACAACTGAACATACCTACGCAAGACTTACCTTCGTGGTTCGTCCAGTGGACAATGAATTTTCAAGTAAATGCTGTTGAGTAGGGCTTATAACTGTGACAAATAGCGTATTAACTTACCACCGCCACTAACTCGAATAGAAATGGAGCTCCCATAAGTTTTTTAGTTTTAACTGCACCCGCAAAACAATTCAAAGCGGTAAACAATTCAATTTCTAAGGTGATACGGGTAATGGTTGCTAAACCGGAGGATTCTGTTTAGTGAAATTTGGGACGGGGTCGAACGCAGAGCGAACACAAAAATACGGAGGGTCAACGTACAAATGACATACGTACGTCCAAACATAATATATATATAAACTAGTGGTGTGCTTGAGCACAAATGGCGAGTGAGCCTGATGTTAGGTAACATAAAACTAAGTATTGTTACTATGTTTTAGCTTAGTTCATGCAAACACTATAAAAGCAGTTATGACCTTTTATTTCAGCAAACAAATACAAAATCACTCTCTTACCTGATTAATGGTAACTTTTGTAGTATCAAACATCAACCATTCTGATAATCTCAAACACCAAACTCTTGAACAAGCTCTCAGCTACGATAAAAAAATAAACCAGTGTAAATTTAGCCAACAAATATGGAATTACTACTTACATCATTCTTGAGTATTGATAACTTCTGTAGTATCAAATTGAAGTTACTTTGACCATCTGAATTACCTTGAATTCTTGACAACAAGCTCTCACCTACAAAAACAAAAACAATCAATTTTAGCACACAAATACAAAATTATTTTCTTACCTCATTTTCTTGAGCAGTGGTAACTTTTGTAGTACCAAATTGGAGCCAATCTGACTATTTGAATTTACCAGTCACTGTTGACAAGCTCTTAGCTACAAAAAAGAAAGGCCAGAGTTAATTTTGCATATTTAGCTAACAAATATGGAATTGCGTACTTACCTCAGCTTCCCTCGAGAAGTAGTAGCTTCCTTAGCATTAATACTACGGCATTCTGACTACCAACAGCTCTTGACAACCAACAACCGGCACTCCGTATCCCCCATAAAACGGCGAAGTTTTGAAATTAAGTCTGAAAAAGGGTCTTCAATGCCATAGTAACCGGTCGAATCAACTTTTTGTTTCTTGAAAAGCAAGCATTTTCGCAGGAATTTTCTCACACTTTGGAGCTTAAGTATAAAGTAAGGCTTGCTTAATCCTGTAGTTTCAGAATAAACTGGGGGTCAAGCCTAAAAAGCCGTGTTTTTTTGGAGAAAAAAGTTCCGCGCGAGCGCGTTTAAAGGGCATACATACCATCCCACATACATATATACATATAACATATACCCGATTTTGCATTATCCACCCCTAATACTGTCTCGCTCGCTACGCTCGCTCGCCAACTAGTGGTGTGCTTGAGCACAAATGGCGAGCGAGCCTGATAGTTAGGTAACATAAAATGTTACTATGTTTTAGCTTACTTCATGCAAACACTATAATAGCAGTTATGACATTTAATTTCAGCAAACAAATACAAAATCACTCTCTTACCTGGTTAATGGTAACTTTTGTAGTATCAAACATCAACCATTCTGATAATCTCAATCACCAGTAACTCTTGAACAAGCTCTCAGCTACGATAAAAAATAAACCAGTGTTATTATTTGTAATTTTAGCCAACAATATGGAATTACTACTTACATCATTCTCGAGTATTGATAACTTCTGTAGTATCAAATTGAAGTTACTTTGACCATCTGAATTACCTTGAATTCTTGACAACAAGCTCTCACCTACAAAAACAAAAGACAATCAATTTTAGCACACAAATACAAAATTATTTTCTTACCTCATTTTCTTGAGCAGTGGTAACTTTTGTAGTACCACATTTGAGCCAATCTGACTATTTGAATTTACCAGTCACTGTTGACAAGCTCTTAGCTACAAAAAAGAAAGGCCAGAGTTAATTTTGCATATTTAGCTAACAAATACGGAATTACGTACTTACCTCAGCTTCCCTCGAGAAGTAGTAGCTTCCTTAGCATTAATACTGCTGTATTCTGACTACCAACGGCTCTTGACAACCAACAACCGGCACTCCGTATCCCCCCATAAAATGGCGAAGTTTTGAAATTAAGTCTACAAATAGCTCATTGCATGCTTGCCAGATTTTATGAATTAATGCCAATTTTGTACCCTCAAACCATGTGTTCATTGAACTTTCATAGTTTGATACACATGTGTGAGTTTGTCCGTCGATGGGGACCCTTGTGGTGCTATTCGACGTTCGGATTTGAAAACTTCAATGGATTTATGAAGCGGCATTGTCATGGAACAAGGAATGTCCTCCCTCAACTCATTCAGTCTGTTAGAATGAGACAAGCTCTGCCTCTTCTCAAGGATAGACTGGACAAGAATGAGAATTCTCAAACAGTGGACTTTCTCAACAGAGTCACTGGAAAGGTAGATAGGAGATCTGATGTTTTGGGGAAAGTAACAAACAAAAATATTTGTGTAGATGAAATAAAAGCTGTGCAGGAAGCAGGGTTTTCCATTGAAAACCACATAGTTCCAGTTTTCCCTAGGTACAGGCAAGATGGTGTAACTTATTCAGTAGCAAGCAAGCACAACTCTAGAAATAACTCCATTTGTAAATTTTATAGACCAGTATGTGGTAAAGAAGAATGGTTTGGGTCTATTCAGAAGTTTGCTTAGTCAATGATAATCCAATTGTCATTGTGTCTATTTTTGACAATATCGACATTCACTAAGTGAAGATGATTACAAGGCAGCTAAATTGTTCAATTTGTTTGGCTTTAAGGTGAAAAAGCTATCTTTATCTAATAAATTAATAGCAATTTCACCAACAGACTTGGTTGAGAAGTGTGTCCACATTCCAGTTAAATATTCACCTCATGACATTATAGTAACTTTGCCAAACAAAGTTGAACACCACTAATTCAGTATCTTTTGTCTCTCCATTTTTGCCACATTTTGGATTTTTTCAACCTCACATTTTTTTCTTTTTTACATAGTAATCATCTTGACTCCTATAATCGTTTAAGTCAAACAATGATGATTTATAGCAGTTCTTCATACATGATGCTTTTTCGTAAATGGGGGAAGGAATCTGAATCACACAAACTAAAATTATGTACTTGAAAATTTACCTATTACAATATTAATATAGGCAGAGGAACGGGTCTAAATGATGAATTCTAAAAGTATACACAATAGAACACTACAGGTCATAAAAGCAAAGAATTAAACTTACAAACATGTCGTGTGGACTGTTAATAAGTCGGTATACTTTCTAGGTGACTCCAGTGGATATGTATATGTCTTTCTTTAGTCTTACAGGAATTTGTAAGATTTTACACATAACAAAACTTATATAATCTCAACCAGTTCTTGTAAGAACTTGCAGGAATTTATAAGGTATATTACATGATTTATTTCTTAACAAAACTTTCAGAATCTTAATCGGTTCTTGTAAGAACTTGTAGGAATTTATAAGGTATATTACATGATTTATTTCTTAACAAAACTTTCAGAATCTTAATCGGTTCTTGTAAGAACTTGCAGGAATTTATAAGGTATTACATGATTTATTTCTTAACAAAACTTACAGAATCTTAATCAGTTCTTGCAAGATCTTGTTAGTACAAATAGGATCTTGTCCATTCTTATAGGATCCTACTGATCCTGTAAGATCTGACAAGATCGTACGGGATTGCCAAAGCATGAAATGCAGCTGCATGAGAGCTGGCATGTCATGTGTGTCTGCATGCGGTGTGTGCTGTGGACACTGTAGCAATGGAGTGGATGTGGAGGAGGTTGACAGTGATGAGGAGGAAATGGACATTACATGTATTTAGTCATAGTAAAAGTTATAATCAACACCTAGCTTTTTTTTTGGTAAATCTTGATATCCATACCTACACAAATCAGTTGAAACCAGCTTGTTTTAAAAATTTTCACAGATGAAATTTAAAATGGGGATACTACACATGCACATACATAACAACTGTGACATGAACAACTTTGGCATGAACAACTTTGGCATGAACAACTTTGGCATGAACAACTTTGGCATGAACAACTTTGGCATGAACAACTGTGGCATGAACAACTGACATGAACAACTGTGGCATGAACAACTGTGGCACGAACAACTGTGGCATGAACAACTTTGGCATGAACAACTATGACATGAACAACTGTGGCATGAACAACTGTGACATGAACAACTGTGGCATGAACAACTTTGACATGTAAAATCATTGAGAAATGATAGTTTCGATTATTACAAATTATTGTATCAGCCCATGAGTACATTGTAGAGCTTTTGCTGCTATGTCTGTACAAATTAAAGTTTTTGTTGTGGGGCTCGTCACACCTGGTTTCCTCATCTACAAACTCATATATTGTATACACTTGCTGTGGGTCGACCGTCACTGGCCACAGAGAATCCTAACTGGGTCAGAAGGTAAAGGCTATAAGCCTGAAGGTAAGCCGCCAGAGGTAGAGGAGAAGTTATCAGTTACACTCTTACTCATACACTCTGGTGACCCGCTGCCACCAGAGTTCGCCCAGATAGCTAGCCCTCTCCCTGAAGTCTGAATTCAGTTTAGGGTTTAAACTAACATTGGGGGAACTAACTGATACGCATGCGTGTCCTGGCTTATATGTCAGAAGACACGCATGCGCACAAATAATGTGGGATGTGGTCGCGGAACATCCGGACACAAAATAAGCACAACATACCATGACATGCGCATACACTGTAGATTACAAACACACACTGTGATTTACTATGCTAATAAATAATTATACATACAACTGTCTCTCAATGACACAACATCAATGTTCATGCATTCCTCTTATCTTTGTTCTTCTTCTTTGTCTTCATCTCTTTCTCGTTCTTTCTCGTCTCTGTCTCCTCTCCGCCCACACTTGCACATACATATGTGTACAGTATATAAAGTGTCATTGTGGTCTCTTTCATTCATCTTAGTAAGAGGTACTTTTCTTGTTTTTTTTATGTTCTTACATTCATAATGTATATTTTAGTATTCTAATTAAGCATTCCTATTTAATGGTTATTATTAAGACCTTTATTGAGTAGAGATGAGCAGTGTAACATCAAGTGCTGTACTGTACACAGCATTGTGTTCCTGAAAGGAGCACTGGACCTTTAGTAACATGTGATTATACTTTCCCTTCTTTGTTACAGGTTTGAGATACAAGAGTGTCCAAGGAATTGCTGTGGACGTTTCCAGTGACAATTCAATCCTTGTTTGAAGGAAAATCTACTGGAATATTGAGGACAATTAAACCTATCACTGACACTGTCATAATCCAACTCTTTAAAAGCTTCTTCATACTGGAAGTTTACAGTATTTAATTTTTATGGAATAGTTCATTAGTGTTTTGTCAATGAATGTTATACTAGCTTACAAGCAGACTGCATTTTCAGAATAAAGTTGACTAACATAGTACTCAAGGTTCCTTCAGTTAGTGACCACTTAGTGCTGCCTTGAGTCGTCACGTTGATCGTACTGAAGTTGTATTTAACTAGTAATACAATGCTACCATTTACTCTAACAATGAACAAATATGGGTGGGGAAGGGAGGCGGGGGGGGGGGGGGAAGGGAGGAGGAGGCGAGTGAGATGCATGGACCCAGGAAAAGTACTTGTATGTTACTCTCACTGTCACTACTAGATACTCTAGATACATACACATGTAGATTGCTCCATGAATTTTATGGAGTTGTGGTCTGTTGACTTAAGAATATGGGTCACACAGTATAACATTTGCTTCAACTTTTAGAATAAGCAGTCACGTCCAAAATTGAAGCCACACCCTTTGATTGTTGTGTGAACAAGTATTATAATTAAAAACTACAGTTGCAAAATATTGATGTGTACCCACAGCTATTTTTCCAAGTGATCATGTACTTCAGAAATGGTCAGCCCCTCCCAACAATGGTCAGCCACGCAGAGATGGTCAGCCCCGCAGCAATGGTCAGCATATGCGCATGCGCGCGTGCTTAAGGTTCAAAGTTTATTTGATCAGCCGCGCTCTATAGGTCAAAGGTGAGGGTCAGCCGTTTTACACATAACGTCGTCCATTTACCATTCAGGAGCGGCGCGACCGTATGGCAAGCGAACAGTATCAAAAATGCAATTCAGACCTAGGTACCAAAAATTCAGACCTAGGTGCCAAAAATTCCTAGGCACTAAAATTCAGACCTAGGTGCCAAAATTCAAACCTAGGTGCCAAAAATTCAGACCTAGATACTAAAATTCAGACCTAGGTGCCAAAATTCATACTTACGTAACAAATGTCAGACCTAGGACCCAAAATTCAGACCTAGGACACAAAATTCAGACCTAGGACACAAAATTCAGACATAGGACACAAAATTCAGACATAGGACACAAAATTCAGACCTTAGGTGCCTCCGATTTGAAAATCACGCGCCTAATTAATTAGTGCGAAAAGCTTCACGTGGAGTTCTCGCAAGAACACAGCGAGCTCTGGATTTCGCTCCTTGTAAGATTAGTCTGAGTGTTCCCCTAGGCTCCACTGATAATGGATTGTCATGAGGTTCTCTTGGAAATTGCAATTAAAAGAAAAAAGATCTGGACATAACCTACAGTAGCTAACAATAATTTATTCCATAGGATGATCAGCAGAATCCTATATACAATATAACCATTTGAACTGAAACCTCCAGCAGTAAGTTATCTAGTCGTTTTATGGATAATATTTATCAGAGAAGTGCTACAATAATATGTGGAGTATCAAAGGAAGTAATTCAGGTTACTAACGAAAACTTAGAAGCTACAGTTAAGAGCAAACTGAGTGAAGTCTGTGAAAATGCCACCCTTTGTCCTTACGATCCTGGTTCCACAAGTAACACCTTCATACTTCAGAAATGGTCTAGTCAGTGGAATGCCTTTATTGATTTCAGTTTAGATGATGACTTAGAAAATGGAGATAAGCTAAAAGTATCTGAATACAAAACGTTAGAGGTGAGTGCATTGTTCTATCAGGGTTATTATTATTATTATTGCTTTTTTTTAACTAAAGCCTATTGCTATAAATTTTGGCTCTGATTTAAATTGGAAGTTGTTTTTTAAGCAGGAAGAATTGCTTGAGTCTGTGTTGTATATAGCTACCACTTTAATAGGTATGTTTTCTCTCGGTGCAATAATGAATATCAAATTGACCAAATTTATGTTAACTTTAGTGACTATTGTTTTTTATCGTTATTTTATAGAATACTAGCAAGGTGACATCACTTTGCAAAACATTAGCAAAGCCAAGTGAAGCAAATTCACGTGCTCTAGCAAATCTCTTTCCTGCTACTAAGAGAAGAAAATTTGATCCATTGTCTCGTTCAGCTAATTTTAACTCTCAACAGAAGAAAAAAGCATTTTCAAGCTAAGGACGATCAAAATTAATTACTGTGGTTTGTTTGGATTGTAATTCTAGCATCATTCCGACAGGTAATATGCGGGAAAAGCTTCGAAATGAAGGCTCAATAAAGCAAATATCATTTTTCAGATATTGGACATAATTATGAAGAAATTAAAGGCATCGTTGAGAGGGAGTTTTTTTCTATGTCAGGATTCACTTTTCTAAAATCTCAGAGCAATCTCTTATGTGTCGCTGATAAACAAAATTTAAATGGTGCCGAAGTTATTAATTTAGCTGGGAAAGGAGCACTTTATATAGTCAGGAAACCCAATGCTTCCATGGACAAGTCAACTACAGAATCAACAGCATCATTGCTGCAAAAAACTGATAGAGTTCTGGAAAAGCTAAAGGTGAGGAAGAAGTTCATGTTTTGTAGTCAGATCAATTTTGTGTGTAGTATTTTGAGTAGCACTGAGCCCTTTACAGGATGACCTGTAATATTGTAAACAATGATCGATGTAATTTACATTAGCATTTTTCTTTTAATTATTTAGACGTTTCCATTTTGAGAAATGTTTTTTTTAGATTCACTCTGTCGAGAAAAAAAGTGAATTAGTAAAGTATAGCAAACTAACACATAAAACAATGAACTATTCAAAGTTTTCTAAAGACTTGCTTAGACAGGCACTGTATGTATATTTTGTTTACTCTTGAATTTATATAGAAAACATGTGACACGTATGAGTATGATCAAGAAGTTTGTGATGACTATCTTTCAGACACTTTTGAAAGTGACATAATGGAAACAATTGAAGTTGAGGTAAGAATTAACATTTAAGAGAAGTTAATGTTTTAGTATTTGGTAAACTAGTTTAAATCATATTACTAATTTAAAGATTTTTGATAAGGTTTTGGACAATGTGGAGGCACAGTGACTTTAAGTATAGTTAGTGGCAATAGTCATTTAAGTATGGGGATTAGTTCCTATATTTGTTACATACATAGTCATCATAAATTGTGATGGAGGGTAGAATCGTTGACTCTGAAAACTCTCGGCAAGCGATACTTTCTATTTTTGAAACTCAGTTACTTCAGCTAATGCTCCAATTGTTTTTTTACAAGCCACTGTGACTTACTACTTATTGTAAAAAAAAGAGTATACTGATTGGTCTTTCCAAAACTATTGATGAGCTCTGGGAATTCCAGAATGAACTGCAATTATTGCTGCTGCAGGATTGGTTACAAATTCATATTTAGCAATATCTTCAATGCATGACATAAGGTTACCAGGCCTTGGAACCTGACGGCAGCCAAATCTTGAGAGAACATTAAGTATTTTTTGCTGCATGCAATCAGAAAATTTACCAGTTGTACCAAACGACATAGCTTCTTCAATTAGACCTCGTTCTTGAGTGCTGATGTAGTCTAAGAAAGCATCCAATAAAATCTGACTCGTTGGGGCTGTAGGGCCTAGCAAAATATGGTACTGGTAAATAACCTGCCACCAAATACCCATGCGAAACAATACGACCCAAAATTGGATAAACTTTCATATCGATATGAGGATTAACCATAGGAATAAGAAGGTTAGATCCTTAAAAAAACTTGCTGTAGGCTTCTTTCCAAAATGCAGAAAACATGTAATGGTGACTAGCCGGTAGCTTTGGGCAAATGCGTAAATGTTGAGCACTCAGGCGTCCACGTTCCCAAAGAAAAAGAATTTCAAAAAAAATAAATAAAAAATTGGGCACCTATTATTTCTTACAGATAGAACTACATTACATCACAGAAGCGTATAAAGAATATCATCTAAAATCACTATTTTTCAAACAATAAATGTATTGCATGCCGAAATTTTTTTACTTAAGGATTGTACTAGTTATATGTGGTACATGTAAATACAAAGTGCATGAAATAAACTGCAGACAATACCTTCCTTGTCATTTAAAAGAGCCTCTTGGTTAATGGCTTCAGCAATAGTTTCTCCTCCATCATTAAAGAGATTTTTTTTAAATAATTCTGCACTCCCACCACATACTACATGAAGCAGTTCTTTTGCATAGGTACTGGCCAGCTTGACAACTTCTGACCTGTCTAATGACAGTGTAACTTGGGAATGTGTTCGTAGAGTAAATGGCGGGTCAACGTCTCTTGCTACAAACTCGTACAAATCCTAACAATGAAAGCGATTCTAATACCTTCACCTTGTGAAATGGTAGTCATATTTTGAAACTTTGCTTTTGCGTGATCTCGAAACTTTCTAACTTCCTAAAAATACAAAATTGTGTTGTTTTTAGTATATTTTGTAGACTAAACCTAGCACCTCACCTCTTCTACTTCACATTTCTTAGCTCATAGCTTCCTACAATATAAATTATTATGGTATAACATGGAACCTTCACATTACCTAATTTACCATTTCTTGATCTATCTTCAAAGATTCCACATAAGCTGAATCTTGCTCTTCCCGTAACTTCCTGGATTCTTCAAGATCGAACAAGCTGGTAGTCTACCATATAAAAAATTCAATTTTTAATTAGAAACTGATTGACTATTTCAATTTATACACATTTATTATATATACACACATATGTACATAACCATTCATTAACACCAAAACCAAATATTAAAAAAAAAAGTGACAAATATTAAAAAAAAAAGAAACAAATATCAAATCTACATAGAATTTTCAGTCCATATAGTTATCAAACAAGTGTAAGATGCAAAGCATATCGTTGGAATGAACGGCAGTCATTCTTAAAATGTATATAATATGCCTACGGAAAAGAACGGATACATCAACTTTATCGAGAACTGCATAAGCTATGATGACGAAGCTTTGAGAGCACTATATCTGGATGCTGAAAATTCCGTAAATGCAACAAAAAAAATGATGGGATTGCGTTGTGCTCACTTTTACTGTAGATGGTCATATTCAAGGATGAAAAAAACAACAACTGAATATAAACAAAGAAAATGTTGCACTTTAATAATAAATTATTTATGGGTGAAATCTAATTAGGTTTCATTAACCCTTATATATAACCCTTTCTCTCTCAAACCTTTTTACTACATAAGAAAAACGATGAACAAACACTTTATTTTTCTTCTTTCTCAACAATCTCTATTTAACTAAAGTATTATGTCACTATACTAATGCAAGACTCTGCTTCTGGGCTGGTAATACGAACCATGCTGCTTACACAACTGCTCTGAAAAAATCGAAAATTTATACTGATTGCTTAAAGAAGCTTCAGTTTCAACGATTTCCGCTATCCAGCTACCTCTAAATAGTCTACACCCTATAGTCATATTCAGTTCAAGAAATGCTAAGTATCATAACCCTGTATCTTCAATCAAATTTGGGCAGACCACGACATAAGCACCAAGAGATCCAGCATCTAGTTTTGAAAAACATTCTTATAAAAATTTGGTTCTACTATTTCAAGAATGTACACTAATCTTACAGTCACACCTAAAAAGGTCAATGAGCTTCTTTTACAACCTGAATTCATGTCAGAAAATGAGGAACGAGTGTATGGATATCTTGTGTGCATGATTGGAAATGTGAACATCAATGAGGGCAGAAATTTCTTACGTTTCGTTACAGGAAGCAGTGTCTGTAGCACGAAAGGCATCACTATTTCCTTCAACACACTATCAGGATTAGCAAGAAGGCCAATAGCCCATACTTGTGATTGTATGCTTGAGCTGTCATCAACTTACTTAAACTATGATGAATTTTACATTGACTTTGCAGTAATATTTGATGAAGTTAACCAGCAGTACACGTTTCGTATAGATGCTTTGTAATTTTTTTTTGGTACTTGCTCTTACAAACAATTCAACAAATTCTCATACTTTTTTTTTTACATTTTATATGTCACAATTACAATAATTATACTTGATTAAAAGTTGAAATACACTGAAGAGTGTGCTCATATAAGTCAATTCCGTAATTGTCACTGGTACCTAAGGGGTTAACATTTAACTTTAGAGCTCTCATGTCACTTTCTGAAAATTTTACACTGTTACTTGGAACTTCAATGGCTGCAGTAGAATTTGAAGAAACAAAATTTGGATCAATCCCATAACTGTCATCAACATATTCTCCCGAGTCCAAAGCATCTGTATCTGAATTCTGCAGTAGAAGACAGCCTGCAGTATAAAGCTGTTGTGGACTTTTATGGCTTGCAGATCTTATGGGATAATTATTCCAACTTAGTATAAACTCATTCAAACTTTGATTAATTCGAGGGAGATATACAAAATGTAGAGCCCACAAGTGTAGGTCATTCAGGGGATCTAAAAGATCCAGTTGTTCTAGGTAATAAAATAGTCTGTAGTATAGCAAAGTTACACTACTATGCATGTCACGCCAAAGACGCTCTATTCTCTGATTGTGAGTGCTTGAGCCAGTCAACATACTGCGCCGTTCAATTCCCCTTCTTTCAATCATGTGCCTGGCCACTAATACATTCTCAAGGCCCTGATCAGATCGCACTCTTGATGGTAAATCATAGTTTTGCACAGCAATTAAGAACAATTCATACACAGTTGTTGCTCTGTTATTAGATGTACACTTCAAATAGAGCACCAATCTACTGTAGCCATCAATCGCACCATGAGTGACCATTCGCCAATGGATTAACTTGTGATGGGAATCTACAAAAACCATACATTATTGCATAAATTGATGAAGTGTTCAAGCGTTATTCACCATTTCATCACAACTTTAGTCAACAGTAGCTACCATACCTATATGCCACAAAGAGTTTGGCCCAGAGCTGAATAGGGTTGCCTTCTAATAGATGAAGGAAAACGACGAGAAATTCTTCCAACAGGATCAATCATCTGGAGCATGCTGCGTACCTTCTCCCTAGTAACTTTAATTCCTCTTGCTCTGAGATTCCCCCACAGCATAGACACTCCACTGAATGGTTGTAGTGCTCTAAATTCCTTTATGGTCTCTTTTAGGTCTTCATCACTGATCAAACTACTGGGGTCATTAATGAGACCAAACTCTAATCGACGCCTGACAAAGGAATATAATAATAGTAACAAAATAGCTGAAGAATAGTTTTAACAACAAGTGGTTTTATATAGCTAAAGTTTTAGATTAAATCACGCCTAGGCAAACAAATATTTTAAGGAAACAAGTGGTGGCTAACACACAAGACAACACCTAAAGCACACCCACTTTGGTTTAAACACACCCAGTAGCTATAATAAAATTTGACATTAGTGAATAATAATAAAATAATAATAACTGAACATTTAATTCTACAACAATAGCTAACTACTCTTTTAGTTACAATTAAGAATGACGATAAGGCAAGTGGGCTATAAAATTCTACTCAAACATAATTTTAATTTGTAGAGGGGAAATGTTGAACATTTAACAGAGTAATTTAAGTGGCAATGAAGTAATGAAAGTCAGCGTTCAAATTAAGGTAAAGATTGCATGGAACCACATATGGTTATAACTCTGATTGCAAAACATTACAGAGTTAATCATGGAATTTGTAATAAGAGTTAAGGGGCCTTCCCTCTAGTATTACACCACTGGTGTCGGCAGAGGCTACCATCAGTTCCCTGAAGCAGCAGGTGAGTGAGTTGAGCTCCAGTGAGTCCATGGCTCGAGTCAGGGAGAGCTACAGCTCCGCCATAGCTCAGGCACAGGAGAAACACAGGCAGCAGTTGGCACGGGCCATGGAGGACACGCAAAATGCCAGAGAGGAGGTGGAGGCTAAGGTGGGGGGCAGGAGGGCAGATGTTGAATGTTTACAGTAGAGTTTATTAGGTGTGTGTGTGTGTGTGTGTGTGTGAATGTGTGTGTGTGTGTGTGTGTGTGTGTGTGTGTGTGTGTATGTGTGTGTGTGTGTTCCACTATTATTCTTTGTCATCAGAATTATACGATTGATTTCCCTCCTTTGACCACACCCATTTCAGCCACTTACTACTTGCTTGAGCATGAGTTTGTCTTCTCCTTCTGGGTAAAACCTTTTCTAATACTGTGTGTTGATATACTTCCAACTTGTGACAAGGGAGCTAGTCTGGACTAAGGTTGCACTAAAGATGCCCAGTTAAGCCCTCACGGAGTATAATAAGACCAAGACAAGGGAGCTAGTCTGGACTAAGGTTGCACTAAAGATGCCCAGTTAAGCCCTCACGGAGTATAATAAGACCAAGACAAGGGAGCTAGTCTGGACTAAGGTGGCACTAAAGATGCCCAGTTAAGCCCTCACGGAGTATAATAAAACCAAGACAAGGGAGCTAGTCTGGACTAAGGTTGCAAAACCACACTAAAGAGCCCCAGTTAAGAAAGTCCCCCTCAAAGTCCCTCCCAACGGCTCAGCTCCCCACTCGCCGAGCCAATGACGCCGACGGAAAGGGGTCAAACCCACCACCCCGCCCCGCACCCCCCCCCCCCCCCCTCCCACCTCCCCCCCGCCCCCCCCCCACCCCCCCCCCCCCCCTCACCCCCGCCCCCGGGCACACACCAAAGAAAATCTGCCACGATGGAGGAACCCCCCATCCAGACACCTTCCAGACACCGGCATACACTGTCAGGCAAACAGCAGGGGATAAGGATAGCAAGATAGGACCCCCCCCCCCGCACCACCCCCAGCCACCCCCCCCCCCCAACCCCCCCCCGGCCCCGAGTAACTGGCCACGGGACTGGCTTCCCCATTCTCTCCTCCCTCCCGCGCTTTTGGGACCATAGAAGCGAAGACAGGGAGCTAGTCGGGACTAAGGTTGCACTAACAGATGCCGCCCATTTAAGCCCTCACCTCAACTGAGTATATAAGACCAAGACAAGGTAGCTAGTCCTGGGACTATCCGGACTTAATAAGGTTGCACTACAGATCCCATTTAAGCCCCTCTGGCGTAATAATCCATACATCCCCATACGCCCCCTCCACCCGCCTTCCCTCGCGCCCCACCCCCCCCCCCCCCGGCCCTTTCTGGCTCTTCTTTCCCCGTTCTACTAATGCAAATCCACATCTACCATTCCTATGCTAGTCACTGTGGGCAGGCATGACCTACAGCTTTTTCCTCTCCCTCTTTGCCGCCTTTCGCCTCCCTCAGGCCTTCTTCCGTCCTACCCATCTCCGCCGTAAACATAGAGACGGGGGGGGACGGGCTGATTGTAGTAGGAAACCCCTGTTTCTCTTTCTTCTACTAAGGTTGCACTAAAGATGCCCAGTTAAGCCCTCACGGAGTATAATAAGACCAAGACAAGGGAGCTAGTCTGGACTAAGGTTGCACTAAAGATGCCCAGTTAAGCCCTCATGGAGTATAATAAGACCAATAGCTGTGACTGATAGCCCCATAGTTTAGATGCACAGCTGCACTGACAGTTTCCATGGGAGACTGGGATCAAGTATTCATTCAGTCTTGGTAGCTAATGAGGCAGTCTATCTCTGTATTTGTGTCTGTCGTGCCATGTGACATTGTGGGTATGGCAAGTGTCGGTTAGAGGCATTCATTTTTGCATTCATTTTCTGGAGAAAGAAGTCTTACAAGTCAAAGAAGATGTGACCTCAAGAGTAGTCACTTGACAAGATACAGTAATTTACCATGTACTGCTTGTTCGAATACAAGGCTCATCTGCTGTTGCTGGTGCCAACTGCACCAGTGGGCGGGGGAAATGAACGTACACTGGAACATCGTTTAGGAGTACTGTACCTGGTCTCTCAAGATTAAGAACATATCTCAGTAAATGGGACTAGACTTCAATAATACCAGCAGCCTGTGAACAATATGTGCATTCTATACATACATACATACATACTTACATACACATATACCCACATATACACCAGATACATACATATATATATATATATGTATATGTCGAGTACATGTGTTTGGCCTTTGGTACATGTTGTGCATATGGTGTGACTATCTGTTACTTATTGACAGGATGAACTAATCCAGCAATTGAACGAGGAACTAGAAGAACTTCGCAAGGTACAGAAAGGCTCTGTCATGGCTTCAGGAGTTGCCGGTGACAACGAGGTCGTACAGCAGCTGGTGTTTGAGAACAGTGAGATGACAGGGGCAAGGGACAGAGATGAGGTGGAGGTGGGAGAGAGAGGCGGCAGGAAGAGGCTGGAGCAACTGGCAACTCAGGTGGAAGACCTCAATTACCAAGTGAGCATGCTCAATGAGGAACTGGAGGATAAGCAGAAGCAGCTGGAGACTTTCCAGGTGATTTTGGATTATTTTTTTTGTTTTTTTTATTTTTTTTGTGTGGGATGATGTATTGAAGTCTGACATTGTGTGGTATCATTTACCTGGTACCTGGGGAAGGTACATGACTAAACATGCATGTTAGTAAACTTCTGAAGGTGCAATCTGACAGTGCAGTTCGTGAGCAGTATATAGCTAGCTTAGCTACATAAGTGGAAGTACAATTCTTTGGGTATAATAAAGGTAAAGGGATTTCAATTTCATATGGCATGTCACACTTTTACAAAATGATACCTTACCATTCATGATTAAACCCAGTTTGGTATAAGTAGGCACTTGATTGACTACTATTCTGCACTGTCCTAGTTTCTAATACAACAAACAGAAAAAGTTACTTACTTTCATATTTGTATATGTCCATGTATACTTTTTATCATTATTTTAGATGGAACTTTAATGCGGCACTGTCCGTTAAAAATTTGAAACAATAATTGAATAATTTAATAACCGATGAAATATTTTTAGCTGAATACTTACAGTTGGTAAATTTCTCATTGAATTCGGCCAGCTCACTGGTTCGCCACACTAATGTGCCTTCCACGGTGAGAATTGTTTCATACAGGATTTTCTCTGTGGGTGGGTGTGTACTTAGCCAGCCACACCCTTTTTTTAAAATGCATATAATTCAACTTTAGCTAATACTACATATAAAAAAAAATTTGTTTGAGGGGGGGAGGAAGGGAGATTTAGCTTAGGGTGGAGATCCCAGAGCCAGCCCCCCCCCCTCAACTTAACCCTGATAATTGAAATTTTTGAGCATAATCTTCTGGAAGCAAATATTTTGATTAACATACACGCAGCCATGGGAGAATAAAACTAACTGGCTTTCTTGCCATGTACATGCTGAAAGCAGTTGTTTCTGTGACTTGTGTTGGGTAATGAAGAGGTTAGCTATGTATGTACAATACAGATAGCTGTGCTCAACTTTCTTGTAAGAATTAATCTTATCATACTTGTAATCTATCATTGCTGATTGCCATGGAGTTGGAGACAAATTCATGAGAGCATTTTTTTTTTTTACGCTTAAATTTTCTTGTTGATTGTTTTGTTTCCAGAGGGAGATTTCGATAAAGAGTACCCAACTGTCTGGGGCCCAGGGGGAAATTGGTGTTCTAAAAGCTCAGATTTCAGGACTTCAGCGAAGGCTTGAGTCCGCGCAAATAAACTCTGAGGCGGAGAAGAGGCAGGCTATGGACCAGTAAGTCCAATAGTAAGATAACCCAATGAGTTTATTCGTGTGTGTGTGTGTGTGTGTGTGTGTGTGTAGGTGTAGACTGGCATGTCAGAGACTCCAGGAAGATTCCATGCACCGTCTCAGGGAAACCTTCACTTCAGAGATGGAGAAGATGGCACAGAACTACACCAGGCAACTGAGCCAGGCTAGGTCAGTCAGAGGGGCTGGGAGGTGCCACAAGGAAGAGACAGAGGGAAACAAGTGAAATAAAATAGCATTAGTATTTCTACAAGTTGTGAGCAAGGCAATATAAAGTTAGGGAAGTGAATGAATGGAGTTTATTGTGGTGTTATATTTCTTGGAGTGGAGCTTTAATTGGTGAGTGAGTGAAGTGAGGGAGACACTTTCAGGTTAGCACTATCGAGATTCTGTGTTTATTTACTGGCTTATTTATATGGGACGCGTGACCCCTTTTTTCCTCCCGCACTACTGATTACATAAGTTGGTAAAGTGTCTTGATAAAATAGAAGCAGCAAGCTATTGAAATTATGCTGATGACTGTAGCTGACAGTTGGCTCTGACTTCCTATTGTAAACATAAAGACATAATTAGTAGGGTTTTTTTTATAAGAAATTAAACATTTAGTAAATCTTTATTGTATAAAATATAGCTAGGCTAGCTCGCTCACTGTTTGTGCTGAAGCACACAACTCAGTACTTTTAGTATGTAGGTACATGTACATAAGTAAATAAGTATGTATGTATGTATGTATGTATGTGTATAGAGATGATTTGACTGTGTTCAAAGAGAAGTATGTGACTGTATGTGGAGAGAGGGATGAAGCCGACGCAGAGAGGGAAGCGACGAAGAGAGAAATGGAAGTTTCCAAGGACATGCTGGAGAAGGTATGTACTACTTGGACAAGCATGAGTAAGGACATGTACATGTGTGGACATGCACATGTGTGGACATACAGGTGTAACGACATGCACATGTATGAACTTACCTCATTAGAATTTCCTGGCTGATTAAGTATTGCCATAATACTGTTTTGCATATTTGTGAAGTTCTTTACGACCATAGTCGTTTTTGTGTGCTTGTGTGTGCACATATCAGTTCAAAGTTCAGCTGGTGGAGACGGAACAGGAACATGTGCTACAAGAGAGGAAGATGCAGGGAGAAGTGGCTAGATTGACTTCCTTGTTGGCACAGGATTCCAGGCTGGGAGAGATGAGCAAGAGCATGGAGGACATGGATGAGAGAAGGGCAGGTGGGACGGGTCAGAAGGAGGCGGAGGAAGAGGTTGAGATGCTTGGGGGTGAAATTCAGAGGAAGAAGGAGGTACTAGCTGAGGTGGAAGAGATACTGGAGATACAACGCAAAGAACTGGAGGCAGTGCAGAGAAAGACACAGGGCACAAGTGGAGAATTGGAGTCTCTTTTGAAAGAATACGAGTCGAGAAGTAAGAAGTTGAAACTTGCCACTGCAGCAATAGAAGAAAAGCACAAAGAACTCGAGCATGCCAGAAAAGAAGTGGAGTCTGCAACCATGGGCTTGAAGCTGCTCGAGAAGCAGGTGGCCACCAGAAGGGCGGAGTTGGTGACACTGAATGAAGGAATTGGTAAAGTGGAGAAGGAAGTGAACACTTCCAGGCAGTCTGAGGTGGAAAGGGTGAAGAGAGAGGAGGATGTGATAAAGGTGAGAGAGGAGGTGGCCAGTGAGTGGAGGAAGGAAGTGGAGAGGGTAAAAAAAGAAATGGCTGGAAAGTGGAAGAACGAAGTCGAAAGAATGAAGCAGATACATGAAGAAGAACTAGAGAGAGCTAGAAGTGAAAGAATGAAGCAGATACATGAAGAAGAACTAGAGAGAGTTAGAAGTGAAAGAATGAAGCAGATACATGAAGAAGAACTAGAGAGAGTTAGAAGTGAAAGCGTGCGGAGTGATTCTAATGAAGTCTTAGTGGAGGCAAGAGTACAATGGCTGAAGGAAAAAGACCAGTGAGTATATAGATTGTTTAGAAGCTGAGTGGGTGTGGTGGTGGGAGGGGTCCAGTTCACTTACTTGTGCTTCTTTCAGGATGGTGCAGAAGGAGCTTAATGTTGCTCTGGAATTGGCCAAGAAGGCTTGGCTGAAGGAGAGGGATGAGTAAGTGTGGAGTGACATCAGGTGTGCCTGTTTTACTCTGTGTGTGTGTGTGTGTGTGTGTGTGTGTGTGTGTGTGTGTGTTAGGTATGCAAAGAAGAGAGTTGAGGCTTCACTGAAGGTAGCTCACAATTCATGGGTGAAGGAAAGAGACCAGTGAGTTTGTGTGTGCATGTGAATTCATCATGACCTGGTTGTCACACGTTCTTGTTGTTGTTTTTGTTGTTGTTGTTAGGCTAATGCAGGAGCAGATCAAACTCGCAGTAGCGTGTGCAGAAAAGTCGTGGGAGCAGGGTAGGCGTAGAGTGGTCTCTGATCCACGTAAGGAGGAGGTGAGAATTTATGTGTGATTGGATTGTGACAGTGGTGTGTGTGTGTGTGCGTGTGTGTGTGGTACCAGTGTTAACTTCCAATACTAAATATGTATTACACTTACTTACTTCAGCTTCATGGAACTGTCCTGGGAGCAAGCTGGCTATTTGACACTTTAATGGTTATTGTTGCTTTGTGTGTATGTGTATAGCATTTACAGCAAGTGGTGGAGGAAGCTGAGAACCGGTACAGGGTGGCCCTGCAGCAAGCGCGAGAAGAGCTGGTGTCCCATCATGCCCGGGAGAGAGAGTCTCTGATGTTTCAAGTGCGCCAGCTGGAAGACAGGCTCGGGCGTGTCTTGAAAGAAAGAGAGATAGACAAGGAACGGGAAAAGAAAGGAAGGTGTGGCCAGTATGGGTGTGGCCGCTCCTCTGAAGAGACAGATGCTCGTGTGCAGCAAGTTCTGGAGCAGTGGAGAGCCAACATGACGCACTCTGTGAAGATGCTGGTGAGGACATAGTGGGTGTGGTCTTGGGCTTGTGGATGTGCTCACATACTGTAATGGTAGGGTTGCCAGTTGCGTACAGAATTGTTCACTGGGCATGGAAGACACTATGTGTACTAAGCCACACCCATATTTTTAAGCTCACAACTAAATTTGGTGCACATGCTTATTATAAATGAATACTTCACACTGACCCGTGTTTGGTCACATGCATGCCTTTTTTATCATCTTGTTACTCATAAAATTCAACTTTATGGGTGGGTGGAACTTGGGCTGGGAGGAAAAGGAATATCTAAGCCCCCTCTGTGTGGAGAGCCTGGTGTTACTGAATACGTTTTTTGTGTTGTTTTTATGACTACTTCTTGCACTGTATACATGGCAGCCTTTGTTTGCAGTTCAATGAAGCATAACCAACCAAGAGTGGTCTGATGTGGTATAAGAATGTGTCTTTACACTATTGGTGATGCCCCTTTACCTTACAACACTCATTCACACTCTAATGAATATTTTCCTGAGTTTGAATTAGAGGTGATCACCAGTTGTCTCTCACATTTATATGCTCTCGTCATCAAAGGTGAAGTGAGCTACCATTTGCTAAAATAATAATAACTATAGATCAATATAATATGTATGTAATATTGTTGATTTTTATAATAGTAGGGTTGAGCTCAGCTAATAGGCAAGCATACACACCTGATTTAGAATACGTCAAGTTATTCCACAACAATAAGCAACAGTAATTGCAGGGGTTTGTCTCTGTTTTAATAGCTGCTATATTCAATTACAAATTAACCAAACGTTTCAACTTCTTGCCGAAGGTGTCCTATTATTGTAACTATTTCAGCCAAAAATGACTGAATCAGTAGCAACAGATTGACGATGCTGAGAAATAAGATACAATGCATTGAGAGTCAACAAGCAAAGCAAAACTATCTGTCTCTGTTGATTGAGTGAGCATGTATTCAGTATGATCTGTTGTTTACTTTCGGAATGTACTTCCTGCTTCTTATCCCAGCCATGCCAATTATCCATCATGTATAACAGTGGAAGTTGTTTTGTCACAGACCACAAGAATGTTTCTTTAGTGTTTTGTTTTTCTTTCTGCAGCTGTGGTATTAATGTTGTTTTTTGTTATGTCGTTGTTTGTTTTGCTTGACAAGCAACAAATGAACAACTATTATTTTCTTAATTATGTGAACCAAGTTTTTTTTGTTTTTACCAAGTAAACATTCTGTAATTTCTCACCTAGAAGCCACAAGCGTCACTGAAGTCTAAGTGTGTTCACCTCTTTATGGCACCATCAAGTCTTAGTGTATTTAGGAATAGTGTCATTTTTGACAGCTCACGTGATATATGTATTGAAATTGAGTTATAGGCTCCAGAAGAAAGTCATAGGAAAAATTCTTTCTTTCTCCTATTTTTGTTTTTTGCAGAATTAGTCTTAGTGACCTTTACTCTAAGTCTACGCCAAATTTCAAATGCCGAAACAACTTAAAAGACCCCAAGCGTGCCGTGGAAAGACAAGCTACTTTTTATTCTCTCTCGTTCTCGAAGTACAATAAACGGGGAATGGGCGGAGTTTCGAACAAGCAGCTAAAAAAAACGGCATAGCTTTGAGAATAGTGCATGCAATCTACAGCTTACCTCTAGTTGAAAGTTTACCACTACATGGAGTAGAGTAGCCAAGGATTCCGACAAGACAGGCTGTGAGACGCTCTGAAAGCTAAAAAGAACGGTACGCAAACTTGGTTAGTCGCCGTTAAAAAGCGGCTGTACGATTTAATTGCGTATGCGGAGTACGCCGTTAAGTATACGGAAACATTAATTATACCGGAAGTGGAAATTCAATTTATGTTTTCTCGATTTCTAGTTCAATTGCTTTGCTGAATACAGCCCAGTTCAACTGCCAGTTTCTCTGCGCGTCGAAGGTTTTACCCTCCAGTATTTTAGCACTAAGTTGAGATAAATTGTAGCTTTTTATTAGCATAAAAAACTCAATTTTTTTGGTTTAAGTGAAGTGCCCCCTTTTCCCATAGACTGTCACATATATATATATATATTTATTGCAGCTTTGATATTTTTACTTGAATATTTCCGCATCACGCGAGCGTTCTGTATTCTCCCATATTGTACGGTTTATATTGTACGCTCCTTGTAGCGCGCGCGTAGCGAGTAAATCAATGAAAATTGTATTGTAACCGGTTGAGAAAAATTTCAAAGAAGCAATAAATCACTTATCACACTCGTCGTACAATATGGGAATGATATTTTACTCTCACGCCACATTTTCACTCGCCTTTGGCTCGTGAAAATATTTTGCGTGCTCGTAAAATATTTTCCCATATTGTACTCTGACTCGTGCTATAAGTATTATATATATGTGACCGTCTACGGGGAAAACCGGGCACAACGCGGCGGGCGTAATATCGAGAAAAGATCGATCGATTTCTTAAAAATGTATTGTTTCAAGCGGACGGAAGGGAACGGTTAGGTCTATTATAGCGGGAACGACTTAAGCTACGACGATTAAAACTTGGAGAGCTCAATATCTGGACACGACAACTCCGTAAGTGCAAAAAAAAAATTTCGAAGGGTGCCGCGTTGTGCCCTGGTTTTCCTATAGACGATCACATATATATATATATATTATAATGTATAAGTCCAATTGGGGAAATCAGCTTATACACTGCAAATGTTATTTTTCTGTATCTACCAGTAAAGCCGCATGAGTCAATTAAAAAACAAAACAAAAAAGCATTATGATGGAAATGGATTAAACTTATAACTTTAGCTTATGGTGCAGTTGTAGGCTCTGGTGAGTACTAGTACTTATGGTGCAGTTTTAGGCTCTGGTGAGTACTAGTACTTATGGTGCAGTTGTAGTTTCTGGTGAGTACTAGTACTTATGGTGCAGTTGTAGGCTCTGGTGAGTACTAGTACTTATGGTGCAGCTGTAGGCTCTGGTGAGTAGTAGTACTTATGGTGCAGTTGTAGGTTCTGGTGAGTACTAGTACTTATGGTGCAGCTGTAGGCTCTGGTGAGTACTAGTACTTATGGTGCAGCTGTAGGCTCTGGTGAGTACTAGTACTTATGGTGCAGTTGTAGGCTCTGGTGAGTACTAGTACTTATGGTGCAGCTGTAGGCTCTGGTGAGTACTAGTACTTATGGTGCAGTTGTAGGTTCTGGTGAGTACTAGTACTTATGGTGCAGTTGTAGGTTCTGGTGAGTACTAGTACTCGCAATATGAAGTTAAGAATACTTGCCAGATAGATTTACGGAGTGTTTCTAAGAAAGTTTTTGGTGTGCTATTCACTTACTGCAAGAATAAACTAACTGTTTCTAACTAGTTGCACTTCTTGTCTACATTATGCTGTACGTACTCGCACAACTCTCACCACATCAGCCTAAAGTGGAGCTCAATTAGCTTCTCCCACTCGGCCAACTGCCAGATTTGTTAATTAGGTCACGAAGACATGCAGATAGTGTACGGAATGCAAGAGACGCCCCAAGGCCATAGCAACTCTGTTACGTGGCATTTTCCAGATTACTTTATTCTATTAATGCAGCACATCATAATGGCCTGGCTTGGATTTATTCCAGTAAACTAGTCTCATTTCACTCGCTTGTTGTTAATTGGTATGTTTTGCTGTTCAGTAAATATTTGTTTAGTGCCACCTTGTTAGTATGGACAGGTTGGGGGCTTTTCTGCTGTTGCTTCCTCTCATTCATAATAACCTAGGTTACATTTAGTACGTGAGCAGTGCAGTTCGAAACAACAATAGTACAGCATGAAGCTAAAAAAGTGAGAATTGTTTAACATTTTGTGATATATCTGAATATCATGTGATATGTCTGGGTTGATGTGATTGCATGGGTGGGAAAGCAACCTATCTGGCATGAAGTTGAATGCAAGAAGCAGCAACTAAAATGTATTTGTGAAGCAAAATAGAATGTTGCAGAGCAGATTTAGTGTCAAGCAACACAACCATGCAGGATCAAATCTAGCTTCCTGTGTCAAAGCATTAAATTCCTCTCATGTAAGTACACCAAGTGGTACACTTGAAGGACTCCTCTACAGGTATAATGTTTAGAATGGTAATGTTCACTTTCCACTTAGTATCACATACTAAATCATGCTGTATGAAGATAAGTAAAAAACCCGTTTCATCAACTTATTTTGAGTAATTTTAGTTCTCAGTATTGTATAGATATTTTTTTCCCACCTAGTATAACATCCTGGATGTTGCATACTGCATAAAAACTCCTTTCTTTCCCCTAGTCCCTCCCACAAATAAAATAGATGAAGCCCTGTGGTGATATCATCACTTGTGGGGTATTAATTGTAAAGTGATACTTTTTAGAAACAGCCGAACAATTTTGTTAATAATAGTGATAACTAAGACAATGATAAGTTCTTATCTATAGGGGTTAGTGAATTATGCTTATTATTATTATTTTTTTTTTGTTTTGTTTTGTTATTATGCTATGCTAGCAATGCTCATCATTTTAGCAATTATGCTACTTGAAACTTCTCATTATGCTCACATTATGCTTGTAGACAGAGTACAAAGATCGCCTTAACATTCACAACTATAAAAATCCTTGTACACATGACTAATCTGAATCCTGATAAGGACCCTGTTGATATGTGAGTTACTGATCTATGGCAACAGTGCTGGGTCTCATGGAAGTGCCAACATCAAGGGTATTTAGTAATCTAAAAAATTAATTAAAAGTCTCAAAGCCAGTTCTGGAAGACTACATCAACTTGTCACTGTTTATAGTGAAAAAACTAATTATTTTTGCCAATAACTGCTCATAAGTACACTAATTAAGCTAGCATATATGCTAGTATTCATGAAATCACTTATGCTCTAAATTATGCCTGCATAATTTGCCAACCCCTGCTTATCTGTCATTCCTGAGGTCACTATGTACTCGGTTGATAGTACCTGCACTTAGTGATAGAGTGTTTCTCACTCACTGGTAGTAAAGTCTCACCTGCCTACTGAAATGGTTTACCAGCGATTCCCTTGTTTTGAAAGAGGGGGTAAGTTGTATCACACACCTTACTGATAAGAGATTTTGTGCTGGAACTGAAGATGGCACTAGATTGTGTCCAAAGTTTCATCACCCCACAATAAGTCAATCTGCTACTGATGGTTTCTGCAATACAGCCTTGAGCGTTTCACGAGTTAAGTGCTATGGCAAACTGTATTGCTCAGAAGAATAGTTCACCAGTGTACTCCGATAATCAGAGATGTCTGGTGAAATTTTTCATATACATACAGAATCATGATGCACTATTTGGCGAGCGAGACACTTACAGGGGTAACACAATTGAAAATCGGGGATGTTTGGACATACGTATGTCATTTTGTACTTTGACCCTCCGTATTTTTGTGTTCGCTTGGCGTTCGACTCTGTCCCAAACTTCACTAAACAGAATCCTCTGGTTTAGCGACCATTACCCGTATCACCTTAGACATTGAATTGTTTACCGCTTTGAATTGTTTTGCGGGTGCATTTAAAACGCAAAAACTTATGGGAGCTCCATTTCTATTGGAGTTAGTGGCGGCGGTAAGTTAATACGCTATTTGTCACAGTTATAAGCCCTACTCAACAGCATTTACTTGAAAATTCATTGTCCACTAGACGAACCACAAAGGTAAGTCTTGCGTAGGTATGTTCAATAACAATATAATAATTATTGCTTAATGACTCATTAATGTAGTTGTGCAAGTTAGGGCAAGCACATTTCCTACTTTCTTGTTCTTTTTGGTGGTATTATGTGCAAATACAACCAAAAAAATTACTATTAGTGAACCCCTCACAGTGGAGGTATAACCAAAATCTTAATTGCTTTCTATTGTGGGCGGTGTTGATGTAGCAACAGCTGACCTTGGTTTGATTAGTAAGCCTGTGGCTGTGGGGTTGTCTTAGTTAGCTAGCAATGTCTGATGAGTCTGAGGCAGAAGAAAGTGCCACAGATCATCTATATATAGCTCATCAGAGTCAGGTGGTATAACAACAGTGCCAAATTCATTAAAGCAATGCACCAAGCATTATTGTTTGATGGTACTTCAGATACCAATGGTAATGCTTCAAATACAAACAGTGATAGTACCAGTAGCAATAAGTCTGACTAACTAGCTACATCATGGTAAGTAGAGTTGTATTTTACACCACATCCAGTGAGAAGATATTAATTCACAAAACACTACTACATTTTCCCGTCAATGAATCATTGTCAATAATGTCTAGTATACAATCGGTACATATAGTTTTCTAAGGAGTTGGACATGTACAATTTTTCATTTTGGCCTAGTTTTGAATTATGTAATACTAGTCCAATCTGATAGTTAAAGTTCTAAATATCTTTAATATGTGCCAATCTTGATTAGAGTGGTCATTCAAAAGCTGTACATGTATATATTATTACTATTCATCATTTTGTCACCAGAGGCTATAACATGTTTATATTGCACTTGTTTCATATATCATTTCTCTAACAAATTATATTTGGAATTCACTATCCATGTATTGAGCTAAGAAGAGCTTAATTTGAATCCAGCAATTGAAATTATTTATAAATTTGAAACTTGGTTATGACAGAGTAAAACATAAATGAACTGATCATAGATGATTATATTCATTGTTTATTAGGTACTGAACAGAGCCTGATAACTGTTGCCACATAGAAAATGCATTAAAGTAAACAGGATGTGGCTTAGGGCAATATTTTTCCATATCACCTGTGTTCATAGTTATTACGTTGGGTTATTACGTCCCCCTAGGTAAATTTCTTGTTACCAAGGTATTCGTGCATGAGCAGTACCTAATAAATTTATTATCCATTGGATACCCGAGAATATCACTCGTCTGATTGGCAGTATTTACGCTCGTGCCCGCGGCACTCGCGTAAATACTAAGCCAACAGACTCGTGATATTCTCCTGTATCAAATGAATAATATATATGTATTATGTATGTTATTACCATAGTTAATAAATTCCATCAAAGTGTTTGTTTAGTTGCAAGGAATGTCCTGTGTGACTATAAACATAAATAACCGTATTAATTGTCCTAAAATAATATTCATAGCCTTGTATTTACCATGAATAATACAATAAGGTGACCTCAGATATGCACTATAGTTCAAATACATTTATGACTAAAACATTTCTCATTAAATGACTTATACAGGTGAACATACATTTTTAACCTTCTATATCAACAACAGGAGGGAAGGAAAAAAAACGTTTAAGCTCAACCTAATAATGGAATATTTTTAGTGTTGCTGAAGTTGTGCTTGGGGAAGGAGGGCATTTGAGGTTTTTGTCTGAGGTTTTGGTGGAAAGTCATAAAAATATAAATAATATTGTAGGTTAAAAACTGATTACACTAACATCTGCAAAAGTTATTATTTCTTTAATTCAACAATGGCAGAATCAAGTAATATAAAAAAAAAACAGCAAAAAACACTTAGGCGTCGTTCTTTGACAAAAAAAAAACCCTTCTGCGGCACATTATTAATTCTGTAAATGCATTGAGAATCTTAATATTTGCCACCAATACACTTCTGTAATTGATAGTTTTGGTATTAGATATATAGAATAATTTTATGTATCTTTATTTTGCTGTTCACAAAGTCACTTTTAATAGTGAGCAATTCCTCACTTGTACCTTCCATAATAGTATTGGTCAAAATTTGGCTGCTATTTCAAATTTCTCTTACTTTTGGCAAGTATTATTTAAGTTCCTGATCGCCGACAGCTTTACCATTGAGCTATTTCTCATGACTCAAATACTCCGAGGAGTTTTCACCCACCGCATTAATTTTCGCGATATTAGTCTATAACATACTGTATGGTAAACTGTTTCATATCATTGCTATAACTTGTGATAGGTCTGTGGACACAGCTATTGCATGTGTACTTATTTTGAATTCACTGCAGTACAAACTCATGCACACACACACACAGAGATCGAATATTATGTATTGTGTATTGACTCCTCCTCAGGTGAAAGAAGTGGAAGAGAGGCTGGCATCTCAGTATGAAAGTCGTCTGAAAGAACCAAGTCATGAAACAGCCGGTGCTGTGAAGTCGCAACCGCAGCATTGTCAACGATGTCAGAGACAACTTGTTTCCAACTCTCACAGCAGTAATCCTCCAGTAACTGTGAGCTGGAGTTCTCCTGTAGCCATCACCACTAGCCGTGTCTCTCCCAGGGGGGAGACTGGGAGAGATCATCGTCATAGAACTGGCACTGCTCTAGCGATGGGGAAGAACTCCACCAACAGCAGTAGCAGCACCAGTGGCAGTGGAAAGGGTAGCTTCAGTGGTGGTAAAGTAGTCAGCAAGACAGGAAGCAGCAAGACAAGCAGCATTAAAGACAAGACCAGAAGCATCAGAGGCAAGACTGGAAGCACCAGGAGCAAGACTAAGAGTCTGAGTCAAGTCATAGAGCATAAATCATGAATGTCATAGGGTGGTGTCTGTCAGTAGCAAATAAGTTCATTTCTCTTCCTGTGTTTGTCCAGTTTTTCAGTATTTGTTTTTATACCTCTGATAGCAGCAATTAATAATTTTACACTTTTACTATTGAATAGGAGAGGCTTAGCTAGCTGTATATAGCTATAGAGAATAAGTTCAACTTTTCCATAAGCTCCTTGTACGCATGTAAAACCAAGCAGTTATTTAAACTTTTTTCAGTCATACTTGATTGAGTCCAAATACAAGATGTCTGGCTAGCTACATGATTCATGGCTCTTTGCTACTCTCAAATAAAATTGTGCTACATTATTTGAAAATACACACTATAAAATGCATAGGATAGTTTGATGAAAGTGTGACCAAAAGTTACATTAGAAAAGGGTAAAGAAATAATTCAAACACAATGTATCTATATAAAGAACAGTTCCTGTAATGAGAATAAGCACACGTAAAGTTTCCACACACGAACTAACACTCAAGAATAATTCTCAATTCAAACATTTTCACAGAAAGCTACAAGTAATATAACGTGAGAGCACTCAATAGTATGGTGCTTTCACACAGCACCCCGACCTTCAGTGCACTTCCCTTGGTTGTTGGTGGTGGAGCATTGGCCAGAGAGATAACATTGGCACTGTTCTTGCACAGAGTGTCACCACAGCGTCCCAGACCTGATATTCCAAAGATGACCACAGTGCCATTAACTTCAACTGGGATCTGTGACAAATCACCATTGCTGACTGCATCACCTAGGGCTGTAATAGTTTCTTCAAGGATGCGGCTACCTGGAGATCTCGTTGAGGTGACAGTGCTGTTTGAAATGTCCAGTAGCTGCAGATCCACTAGGAGCATTACAATCTCATCACTGGTGGTAGGTGATTCAATATTCCGCCTCTGCCTGTTGTTGTCATGAGAATCTTCATCATTAGAATACGGGAACCATCCAATATTGTTTGCATCAAACTTAAAACGTTGTGCAATGTACCTTCCTACTCTGTAGGCTGCACGTACACCCTTCAGTAAGGGTACGCTAAGAACAACAGTTGTAGTGACTACATCTCTAACACAACCATCGATACCGAAACAGTCAATGACGACCTCAAGCATCTGTTTTCCAGTCTCTACTGGTGCAGAGATAATGGCTGAATCGCTCCAACGATTAACAATCCAAAATACCTTCCAGACATCTCTGCAAGGTATATTGCATATCGAGGGGGTCCCTGGTGCTGGATTAGTGTAGCAACTTGAGTGACTGTCAAAGGCACGCTTCCTAATGTCAGCACAAGTATTGACTTCAAAAGGTCTCAAGGTTGGAATTAATTCCCTTTGGAGACAGTTTCGAACTGCATCAACCCATTGTCTGCCAGCAGAACTAAAATCATTGTAATTATCAGAGTAGAGATTACAGTATTTTTGGGCATACTCAATAGCATATCCATCTTCAGTGCCCTGGCAGGGATAGCGAACTTCCAAACATTCACGGTACCAGTCGCAACGAAGAACGCCTGGGCTCAGACACTCTGGCGACAAAGTTGGTGCAACTACAGCTGGAGTAGTTGAGAGGCCAGTATTGGAACACCTGCAATTGTTGTCCACTAGACCCTGTGATTGTCTATTTACTTCCAGTTGACACTGGTACCAGCACACCGTTGCAGTTCGATCTCTACATTGATGGTCTCCGTTACTTGCTCGTTGTATGTAATTGTCGGTCAAGCAGGTTGCCCATTGATGATCGTTGTACTGACTAAAGAGAACACACCGAGTTTCTCCTATCGCATAATTGCTTGAGCCGCTCCTGCAATTGACAATTTGAGTGGAACCCGTAGTGGACAAGTTCAGTATTGTTACTGCCGCTAGGCCTAGTGCGGCAATAATTTCAGTCATAATTGGCGAGCGAGCGTAGCGAGCGAGACACTTTACAGGGACGTACTTATGTCATTTTATACTTCGACCTTCTCATATTTTTGTGTTAGCTCGTTGTTCGACCCTGTCCCAAACGAATCCTCCGGTTTAGCGATCATTACCCGTAATATGTCAGTATTTGCTTGAAAATTCTTTGTTCACTAGAGTAACTACGAAGCTAAGCCTTGTGTAGGTATATTCAGTTGTGTGAAAGTATTGTGCCTTTCACAAAGAAAACGTGTAAATAATGCTTCTTGTTTTTGTTGCTTTTTTTTCTTCAATTCTAACTGTTGCAGGGAGTGGTTACTATGGCATTGAATTCCCTTTACCTTATACACGTAATTTAAACTTGACTCTTTCTTAGTAGCTTGAGTGTTGAAGTTAAAATCAATCGTTTAACAATAGTGTAGTTTTAGGCTATTAGTAGTTAGGACTAGGAGTTGTTTTTGTTCTTGCGTGGGCGTACATGTGCACATTTTCTTCTACGCGCTTGCCAGGTTTACCCGCCGAACGAAGTAGCGATGCCCGGTGAAACAAATTCTGCGAAAGAGACAAAACGTTAGAAACGCTCGGTCAAGAGCTTTGAGGGCGTTAGAAACTCCAGAAGAAAAATTAGTAAGGAGAGAGATAAGAAATGAAAAAGACAGGGCAAGGAGGAGGAGAGCTAAACGAAACAGAAACAGGTAGCAAAGTAAAGAATATTTCTTTTGAAAAGCCATTAAATGTTCCTAATTTATTTATTAGACTATTCCTCATCATAGAAAAAGCTACCACTATTGTTTTCTCACTTTGACAGTATTTTGTAGCCACACCAAGCATGCATGGAATAGCTGCAATTACAGGGAGACGAATTTTGGAGGGGGCGAGCGAGCGGGAGCGCTGCTAATAATAATAGGATCGGAGTAGTTTTAATCACGCATGCGCTAGAGGGTCCATAATTTGTTTGGGACGAACGGCTGACCCTCACCTTTGACCTAGAGCGCGGCTGATCAAATGAACTTTGAACCTCAAGCACGTGCGCATGCGCATATGGCTGACCACTGCTAGGACTGACCCACCTCAACTATGCTGAAGTACATGATCACTTGGAGCTGTGGGTACACATCAATATTCTGCAACTGTAGTTTTGTAATTGTAAGACTTGTTCACACAACAATCAAAGACGTAAAATCAATTTTAGACGTGACTGCTTATTCTAAAAGTTGAAGCAAATGTTATACTGTGTGACCTATATTCTTAAGTTGACAGACCACAACTCCATAAAATTCATGGAGCAATGTACATGTGTATGTATCTAGAGTATCTAGTAGTGACAGTAAGAGCAGCATACAAGTACTTTTGTACTTGTCCTGGGTCCATGCATCTCACTCGCCTCCTCCTCTCTTCCCCCCCCCCCCCCCCCCCCCCCCCCCCCCCCCCCCCCCCCC